>Ga0172373_10002387_pt1 | contig 28828 bp, 33 predicted proteins | sample Lak10m_2_FD_114546 | JGI IMG/M metagenome (GOLD analysis project Ga0172373, IMG submission 114546) | Freshwater microbial communities from Kabuno Bay, South-Kivu, Congo - kab_092012_10m | ecosystem: Environmental > Aquatic > Freshwater > Lake | place: Democratic Republic of the Congo...
AATCTCCTCATTCTCCTCTTCATCGGGTTCAAGCTCCTCTGAAGGCTCTACCTCCTCTGGGTACTCCTCCACCTCAGCAGCTTTCATGCACGCGCATTCCACAAGCGATTTTGCCATGTTCTTTTCCCTCTCTATGGGAATAAGCTTTTTCCGCTAAAATCGCAACTCTCTTGCACGCAGGCACCATTGATCCAGTATTCCCAATACTTCTGTCGTGACTTCTGTTCCCTGATAAGTAGCGACAAGATTGGTTCTCTTGGGAGCTTCTTTGATTTTGTCGATGTACAAGGTTGTAAATTGCCCTACAGATTTAGTTTCATGGAAGATCCTTCTGATCCACTCTTGAAACTCTGGTAAATCGCACTGAACATCCGTAATGGTCAGCACAATCTGTTTGCTCTCTGCCTGTACTGTGTATTCCGCATAACAAATCGAGGTTTCGTTTTCCAACACAAGTCTCCTGTTTTTGCCGTATGTTGACAGAAAAAAACTGTCAAATGACTTGCTTAGATAATAGCCCCCAAAGCCACCTCAACCACTACCCTTGGCTGTAACGACAACTCTTGTACCACAACTTCCGATGAAGTCGCGTCAAAATCACCAGCCGTATACGAGACAGGTATACAGTCCTCTAACAACCATACACGGCCAGGAACCCGTATCCCCTCCAAGATTTTTGCCGCTTCACTTTTAGAATTCAATTTCCCTGCCAGTAAAGCCTTGGTGGTAAAGTGAATCAAAAGCAGATTCCGCCTTGACTTATCTACCCCATTGATTGCCCGTTCAAGCCATCGATAAAAGTCTGTGTCTGTCAGCCGTGCCCCCCTGCTCAAGCTGATTGCCCCTACTGTTGCACCCGTAATAAACGAGTAGGGATACATGCTATTGATCGGGCGGTAGGTATCGGTTTCTGCTTCTATGCTCAGTCCTGATACACCACTGAATCCTAAAAATGGGTTGAACACCAGAAATGGCGGATTCAAGGTTGGGGAAATATCCATCAACCAGAACGGATGCGCCTGCATCATATCAAAGAGGCGTGTATCAAAAAAGTCCATACTGCCTCCTTAGCTCAATCGGATATTTGTTACACCAATTGTTTCCTGATCATGCTGCAACTCTACCTGTATCGTGGGCATATATGTACCAAGAGATAAATCAATCTCCTCAAGCTGTTTGAGCCGCTTCTTTTGCTCCATCGTTAGATTGCCAGGATAGTACCCAGCCGTAATATGGCGAGCGTAAATCAGGAATTGTGATTGATCCGATACAGGCATAAAAGCACGAACCAATACGCTATTCAATGCCTCCAACATTGGAGAAGATACCTTGAATACAATTGGTGTATTACCTTCCGACGATTCAGTAGGCTCAAACATCCCGATACGGGTGATTTCTATGTGCTTTGAGGTTCCAATGTTCGGATACCAGTCTAAGAAGGCTTCCATTGCCCGTTGATAGGCTTCGGTTACTGCCTCTACAGAGGTGTATTTCTTGCCAAGATAGACAACCGTTATGTGTGGTGGGTATGTGTCTCTGAGGACTTCAAACCCAAGTGCAGAAATTGATTTCCATAGCTCCTCATACACCTCTGAAGCTATTGGAATCAACACAATGACTGATTTCTTTGAGGTAGTAGATACCTCAACAAGTGAGCGCACTATCATAGTCTCCCTTATCCCAGGTATCTACCTGCTTGAATACCCGCCAATTCTCAGCCTCCAGAATACTCGGCAAAACAGAGCTTGCTACAGTAGGGCTTTAACCGAATCCCCATACAGAGGGGAGCATCACACTTTTCACAGTCCCCAATACCACGATAGGCAATCGTAAATGCCTTTCGGGTCGCCACCTTGATCTTCTGGAAAGTCTCAAGCATCGTTTCTGGCTGGTACTCAAATAACTCAGGGGGAGTCAGAAATCGGTATAAAACCGATGGTCTGCCATTCGGGTAGGTTGCTATAAAAGGGGTAACAATCACCAATCCAGCATTTTTCTTGATTGCCACCAAAGCCCCATTCAGCCCCATATTTGTTTCTGCTCGTCTGGCAAATATCGTTGCCGTTCCCAGATCAAGGAATCCGCTTGTACCTGTAAGACCAATTACATCCTGATCCGAAAACGAATGCTGACCAACAAATATTTCTATCTCCTCATAGAAAATAGACCTCTCCATTGGTTCAACTTGCTGGGGAAGTCCCAGATCCCACTTTGATATCGCGGGCGGGATTTCAAGCCGCTTTTCTGATGCTCTACCGATGAGCATTTTGGGCTACCCCCTTGCCTTTGTTGATAAAGCAAAGCTCTAAACAGTAGGGTTTTCCCTTCTTGCTAAGTGCCCGCATGCCTCCACAAGAACACTTGCCGAGAGGGCGGATATCCGCAAGTACCTGCTTAATCAGGGCTTGCATACGGGTAACAATTCCCGACATTTCCCCGGTTCGATTTACCCGTACCGCTTTAGGGAGAATCGGAACCAATTTCCCATCCTTCCGAGCAAGGGCCACGACGCGGATCGCATCGGACCCGTTTACTGCCACCGCATCAGCATGGCTCTTTCCAATGACTTCCCGATGAATGGAAGTCCACACTTGGATTACACGGCCAGAAGCCAGGGTATGAGTGGCCACAAGCTCACCCCGTTTGTTTTCAAGCGTCCACAGTGACGGGGGAAGCGCCTGCTTGATCTGGCAGGCCAACGATACCCGGTCAGCCGGGTTTTCATGGTTGTATGCTTCACTCATGGGCTTCTCCTTACGCCCGTTCTACATAACCAACTGCTCTCCTATCGCTATCCCTTTACAAGAGGCTTGACACTTTCTTGACGCGCTGTTCTCGTAACCTCTCTTTCCTGCCTTCCTGATAAGCTCCCTGGTAATCCACTTCTCTCTCTGAACAACCCCTCAAACTGCTTCAAGACTGTAATTGGCTCTCCCTCAAAACCAATTGTCCAAGCCACCTCTTTCAAATCCGCATCCGATAAACTGACGTAGCTAACAGCTTTTTTCACACAGGGAATGTAATAAAAGGTGTCTAAAAAGCGGTCAGTGAGAACGCGAAAACCTTTGGTGTACCCTAAAAGCTCCTCAATCAGCTTTCGCATTGTACGCTGTGCCATTTGCCACCCCCTTATCAGGTAGCCCGCTCTACCTCAAAATACTCAATCGCTACGTCCAATTCGGAAATAGAGACTTCGCTTGAAGAGGCGTCAAGGTCAGCACCGGGTTTCATACGAGTAGGAAAAGCCTCATAGCAGATTGTTTTCTCTGCTTTCGCCAGATCCCCAATCCCCTTGTTTTTCGCTTTCCCATCACGGTGCCAACGATATATGATGAGCGTAGTCCGGTATTCTTCCCCGTCCTTCACGCGCATCATCCAATCATAAAATTTTGAGTCTTTCTTGGAATGGCCACGCATCAAGGATACATCCCCTACCGTGACTGCGCCTGGATATTTCTGAGTATAGGTGTAATGCCCTTCCTTATACTCAACAGCTTCCGAATTCATCTCAGGCAGGGTTACAGACTGAAAGCCTGCAGCACCATTCTCGCTATCTTCATACTCCAAGTATTTTTCGACCGACTGAACCCAGAATTTGCTGTTCTGTAAAAAGTCAGATGCTTGTGAACGCGCCATTTTTCACCCTACTTGTAAGTAGTGATAGCGTACCTGATAAAATCAAGCAATTTCACAAATCTCACCAGGGCCGGTTTACACACTCCTCAAAGCGAATGTACACAAATCCCGCTCCGGTCATAGCGGTTCCATCCGATTCAAACTTTACTTGCCATCCATACGGGACTTCATAGCCTCGATCCAAGGTGGCAAAATACAGCGTATCCGTTGCAAAGGTAACGATTTCAAACTCTGCTCCAGATACAGGCTCCACTAAGATGAGTTTCATCGATGCGGACCCTGGTGAATACGCATACGCAGAAACAATATGGCGAATTGGGTACTGGACTTGCTTGGGAATTGGAATCAAGCCACCATCTATCGCGGCTGCATCCCCAGGTTCTTGTGTGTAGGTAAACCAGTCTCCACTTGAGCTTACGTCGCTTTCCGCAGCTCCTGTATAGGATACTCCTGTTATAGAGTCACCCGTGCGAAACTTTTGAATAACGATGCTGGGGTTTCTGTGAAAGGTCGCCATGCTTCACCATAAAAAAAGGCTATACCACAAGATATAGCCTTTTTAGAAAACCACCAACTTTACCGCTTCAGAGACTTCGGATCTACAGGTACGTCTACCCGTGCAAGGCGACTCTCAATCTCGTTTGAAAGAATCGCAAGGCGCAGGGTCGCGTCTTTCACCGCAAGCGTTTGCTCAAGCTCTTGCTTGGTGGGTTCTGGGGTTGTAGTGGTATCCGTTTTTTCAGCCATAGCTCTATCTCCTCTGACTCGCTTATCCTGCTCTATAGAAATGCACCAATTAAACAACAAGGGCTTGGAAATTGATTTCCAAGCCCTTGTGTCTACTCACCGATCAAGTCGATTGCTGAATCTGTGACAGACTCACAACAAGGAACTCAGCAGGTGTGGTGGGCGCAAACCCAACACTGATATGAAGCTCACCCTTTGCAATCGTTGTGGTTGTGTTGTTTGTATCATCACAAACAACCTGATATGCCTCAGAATCCTTGTTGCCAAGGAACCAACCATTCTGAAAGAGCGCCTTCATAAAGGTGGTTACCGCAGCGCCGATCTTGGTACGGGTCGTGCTTGTGTTGGGTTCAAACACAAATCCATACAGAATCCGCTCAATCGAAAGCCAGATGTACTGCTTCATCCGTTCAAGATGAATGAACCCGTATTCACCCCCAACCTCCAGGGTATTCGCACCAAAGACTACCGGGCCTTGGGTGTTAGCCCAATTGACCAGACCGTTCACTTGTGCAGCCCGCAATACTCCCAAGTCGGCTTTTTCAAGAGCCACCTCAAGCTGGTATACCTGAGACAACGCACCGTCCGAGATACCAGCCGGGGCCTTTGCAGGAGAACGCCGGGTATCGGTTGTGGCAATCGCACCCGCAACATGGGCAAGAGGAGGGACTTTCACGGTACGCTTAGTGCTTGGATCTTTCATCCAAATCCAAGGGTAGTATACCGCTGCTTTCCCGCCACCTAAAACGTAGGTATTGCGATTCAGTTGCTTCTTGTAATTCTTTGCTTCCAGCGTGGTTGAACCAGCCGGAGGGCAAATCAAGGCAAACCGATCTTCGCGGTCCTTACACCAATCAATGATAAGCTGATCCGTTGCCTTGGTCCCTACAAAGTCAGGAACGGCAATCATCAACATCTCAGCTACCTTATCAAAGGCATAGATCCCTACTTTGTCCGTTGCCAGGGCTGTACCTACCAGATCCGAAGCTGTCAGATCCGCACCATCAGCCCCAGAAGTCATTTGCACAGAGTACGGAGAAGTCGAATTGTACGTTGCAGCCGTGTAATACGTTGCAAGAATGTCCTCTCCATCTTCTACATCAGCCTCAAAGGTCAGACTGATCGCACCGCTGGTATAAGTGACCGTATTGACGCCCGATGCAAGAACATCCCCAATCAACCCACCACTTTCATCGTCCGTTACCGTCATAGCCGATGAATCAGACTCACGGGTTGTCGAAAGGGTAAGCGTTCCTGCATACAAAGATCCTTCCGCAAGGGTAAAGGTGTATTCTGAAGTAGCCCCATCCCCCGTATCCAATACTTCATCTTCAACCAGTGTGCCAGACAGCCCAGAAGGTACACCCTTCGCCATTGTCGTGGCCACCATGTACTCTGACCCAATGCTTTCATCGTTGATCAGGGTGGTCAGGAAGTCCGCTGAGGTTTCATCAGACAAATCCAGAGCGGCAAAACTCTCCACTTCTGACCATACACCGTCACTATCCGAGGCTTGCAGTACAAGCGTCCAACGTGTAAAGGTGCCATTGTCCGTATCTTCATATCCTGGCGTTCCATACAGCCAAACACGGTAGTCGTTCCCGTACACACCCGCATACAACATTTCCAGATTGAAATGCCGATAGGTGTATGCAACCGTTGGAGCATTCCCAATACCAGGAGCCGAGGTGAAGGTCAGACTAACCGCACCAGTGGTATAGTTGATCGTGCCCGTTGCACCCCCTGCCAAAGCCCCAGCTTCATCGTCGGTTACCGTAACGGCTGCACCATAGTAGGTATAGGTCACAGTAATGTCAGTGGCGTTATCAGGGACCGCACCTGTGGTATCGATCGTCAGAGCGCCTGTGGTGCGGTTAATGGTCGTTCCCGAAGGAAGGCCATCCCCACCCGCTGTTGCAGTTGTAGCACCCGCTGCAATTGTCTGAGACTTAGGAGTTGTCGAAGTCCACTCAATCAAGATTGATCCAGTGGTCAAAGGGATTTGGGCAAGCGTGACGCTAAAGATAGCCGTCGATCCGTTGCCGTTCCCTACATCTTCATCCGTTACCGTTGACTGAGGCCGGTAGGTAAGGACAAATGTTCCAGGCTTCACATAGCCATGATCGGTGGTCATGGTATGCGTTGTGTCTGAACCATCCCCGGTAATTCCAGAAGCCTCACCCGTGATAGCACTCACGATATCCAAGGATGCCTTAGCAGCATCATCAGCTACACGCCGCACTACCCAAAGACGCTGGCCACCATTCTGAAAGAATGTCCAGGCAGACAACGGAATTCTCAGATCCGAATCAAAGGTTCCAAACACACGCTCAAACTCAGTCCACGACGTAACCAGCGTGGCCACATCGGTTGGACCCCGCAACGTCTGACCCACCAGCCCCAAGCCAGAGGTTGACAGTGACGTACTTGCGGCTGGCGATGAGGTTTTCAGATCCAGGTATACACCCGGAAAGGTTGGGGTTATGGCCATATATCAATTCTCCCTACTCTTATTCAGACTTACACCTTTTAGGATTTTTGGCTAACTATCCATTCTGTCTAATACAGGCGTTGGTGCCTCACTCACAGTTTGAGTATCGAATGGCTCATAGAAATCAATTTCTCCATCAATCACCACTCGGATCAATCGCTTATGCTCACGCGCACTTAGATCCAAAAAGTTATACTCCTCATTATCTAATTCGACAGTCCCGTTATACCCCCGCTCATCCCCAATAGAGTCAATCAGTAAAAACTCTATCCCATCCGGGGTAAAGATTCTGGATAGCTTTTCAAACATCAACTGAGCTTGACTTCGCGCTTTCCCTCCCCGTGCCGTTAGCTCCAACTCATACGTTATCTTGTAAGGAATTGCAGCGGCTTTCAATCTTTTTTTGTTATACCCCACATGAGTCCTGCCATACCGATCTGTAACCGTTATCTCCTCTGCATAAGGGGCGGGTTCGCTACTTTCAATTGACCATCCCTGTTTCCGGCTATCATCCACTTCTAACGAGGTTCTTTTGATTACCACACAAGGATAATGAGCAGACACATAATTCTGATCCCCACCTGCAAAAAAGACAGGGATTTTCTTACCATAGATTTCCGGGCCTTCTACCTTGGGCAAATCAAAGGCATATAGCGATTCTGTACGCCCGTTATTCTGAGCCGTTATCACCGTTGCGCCTGTCATTTTGACGATTGCTTCATCAAAGTGTCGGATCAATACTTCAGATGCCATGATTCACCACCTACCTTTACATAGCTATTTCTTCTCTTTTTTTCTAACCGACTTCCGAGACAACATCCCAATTACGCGCTGATTCCAGTTTACCCACAATGCTTGATTTTTTCTGCGTATTTCAACCGGTACATCAGGGGGAATGTTGGCAGGCTTGACCTTTCCTTCTATCCCCTCCTCAAACTCCTTGACTTGCTGTGACCGGCCTAACTCTACTTCTGGCAGCGCGATAAGACCACGATGTTTCTGCTTCTGAAACTTCTCTATCGTGTTCTTCATCTCCTCTCTGACCATACGCTCAAAAATCGGTAAGCTCTTTTTCCAAGCCCCTATCTTGCGCGTCTGTACACCATACTCCTCTCTTAGAAGCATCCAAGCGATATTTTGTGTCCCGATTATCTCGGATAGTGCTACCTGATCCTCAATGAATATCTGTTTCCGCTTCTGCGTCGGGGTTCCATCTTGGATAAACCCCTCTTTCACCAGGATTGCAGAATTCTTTGCCCAACGGTTCAATACCAGCCGTTGCTCAGCAGGGGATACCGTGCGAATGAGTAGGCTTGGATCTTTTCTAAGCTGTGGACTCAAAATCATAGGGGGCAACAAGCCAAGTTTCGCAAACCGGTGCGGGGTTTGAAACTCTACCAACACCTTATCCCGATCTGCCCACTCAATCGCTTTTTTGGTTTGGGGAAACACCAACGCATATCCATCAGCAATTTTCACCAGCTTGATCTGAGAGAAATCAATTTCTGATCCTTTCGCTTGCTTCTTTAGCTGCTCTACCAATGCAATCAACTTTTCTTCAAACATGGTACGCAAGTACCTTTCGGGGTGTCCTACCTTAAAGGTACGCTCCATATCGCGCATTCCCTTATCAGGGGAAATTTGCAATATTGGTTTTTTCGCCATGCCTTACTCCAAGGTAGGAATATTCACCTTTGTCACAAATGGGGGCCGCTCACTCCCGGCAGAATAGGACTCCAACATTGGAACATGCTTTTCACAAATTCCAATATATTTTCCCTTCACCTTTACACATCCATCTATCTCTGACCCACACACAAAACAGGCTTGGGCAAGGGGAATCTCACTCTCTCGCCTTGGGAAATCACCCCCCCGGATCGGACCAAAGCAATCAGAACGATGACACCTGAACTGACCACACGTTGCTGAATCTTGCAACACCTTACACGTTGCACATGCAAATCCATAGCCTTGCAACATCAACAAATGAACAATTCGGGTCATCTTCTCACCGCTTTTTGGGTTTGTAGTCCATCGACGAGCCTTTATATAACGCCTTATGCAAGCTGTACGCTGCATCCGGCTCTATATTGTGCAGCTTCATGGCTGCATCAAACCCGCGCTTGATAATGTCTCCCCATAAGACCGATGCTTCATAGACCCCTTCAATCCAAGATAAGGTGTCCATGATCGTCTGAATCTCAGGGGCGGGTTTGTTTCCAGGTATATCCTCTAAGTCAACATCCCCATCAAACCATTCCCGCAATTTCTGACGGCGCTCATCAGCTTCAGTCAGGGTCAGCAACACATACCGAGACAGCGCATGCTCATACACGGTATCCGTAGGCTGGGCACCTCTGGATACCCGAAGTGTGATTGAACCTTTGTTCACCGCTTGAACAATTCCCTCAGACAAAACCTTTCCAAGCAACGTCGTCACCACAACGCGATCTTCAGTACGCAAGTTTTTGTAAGAGGTAAAACGACCCGCATTCACAATGCTACGTTTCGACTCTTGCAAGAGAGCTTCCCAACCCTTGAAGGATTCCCAACGCTCATCCCCGTGCCCTTTACGGATGCTCTTAAATACCGTTGTCACCAGCGCATAAAACCCTTCCTTGTCTTGCTCCTCTTTATCGGGATACTGTTCCCGAATAATGCCCTTCGCACGCTCCCAATCTTTTTCTTCTTCTGCATTACGCACAACACCACTTGGCATAGAATTCCCCTTCTCTCCCTTTCCATAGCCGATTCATTCAGATTTCGCACCCGCTATCTCAACTCACGGGCCGCAGAGAAACTTGCACGCTCTTTCAAAGCCAGGGTCCACTCAATAGAAATACCCGAAGTACGATAGTTTCCATGCTCTTTCACGTTCAGAACGTAAAACCATCTTGGATAAGTTTGTGGGTTCATACACACAATATCCCCACGTTTCGGTATCCAACTCCCCTCTATTGTGTCTTTCCAAATTGCTTTCGATATGGTGAGGTTTGCATCAAACTCATCGTCTACCATCCCCGTATCTCCTACGTCTGTTTCTCTATTGTCTGACTCCTCAAAGGTAAATGAAGTAAGCAACAGCTTTTTGTCATAGACTGGATCAGAATCCTCTTGGTACAGCGGATCAAAATTGCCGACCTCCAGAATGTAGTATTCTAACGATGATTCTACTTTCTCAACCGCTCCTACCGTGCGGTAGTAGTCCTTATTGACACGCTCAAAAAACTTTGCATCTTTCATAAGAACACACCTAACGCTTAGCCAAAAAAAAAGAAACTGACCCCCATCGAAGTCAGTTTCTTCAGAGAGAAATTGATTTCTCTCTTACCCTACCTCAAGAGGCAAGGATTGGTGCAAGGATCGCAGAAAGCGACTCCTCAGCATCCAGATCAGGATCTTCAATCAGACCCCACTGACACAGCATCGCCTCAACTGCAAGAGCGGCCTTGTCTTTAGCTTCTGCTACGGATACCGCGTCACCAGACTCAAGAATCCCCTCATCGGACTCATCTTCGGGATCAAGAACGGCCCAAACTACCCCTTCTTCATCTTCTACAACCAAAAGATCGACACCTTCACCGGTTTCTGCGTAGAACTCACCAGTCTCCAGCATCTCCCACTCAACATCCATTGCCTCAAAGAGCATGTAGGTATTTTCCAGGGACTCTGAGCGAGTAGCGGCAGCGCGAGCAGCTTCACCTTTCGCTACATAGTCAGCACGGTTTTTTGCATACCCTGCTTCTTTCTTTGCACGGTACTGCTTCGCGTACTCTTTACGAGACTGCGACATATCTTTACCGTCAAAGCAACGAATATCCTTACCAGCTTCACGGGCAAGGCGACCACAAAGTTTGCCAGACGAGAAAGAGAATTTCTTGTCTTTCGGATTGAATTTCCCAATCCGCTTGGCTGTTTGATAAGTTACACCCTTGACGCGCTCATCAGGAAATTCCCGGGCGCTTTTAGAAATCTGGTAAGATGCTGATCCCTCACCACCCGCAACACGCGCAGGGTCATGGGTAAAATGGCCAGCCTTATCATGGAAAGGCGTAGGCGACCGTTCATGAAGCGATTTTGGTTTATACGGCATAGAATTCTCCCTCTCTTTTTAGAGGTAGTCTAAGCTCTAAAAACATGCAAATTCGTTACCCAATGAGAAATCCTGGTGAATCGACATAACCAGCTACCTCCTCATCTAATAAAGAAAACTCCATTTCTGCATCAGAGGATAGCGTATCTCCATCTAAACCTACTTTTGATCCTCCCATTGGAATCTCTGTAAACTTACGTCGTATTCTCCCCAATACCCGCATCAACGATGCCACAATGTGTCTCCGAAACAATGGTAAAAGACGAAGCTGCATTCTCTCCACATCGACAGAAGATACACAGTATTCATACCAACAAATCCCCGTAAAGGTTGACGGGCGTATTGTTAGCTTTCGACTTCTGCGATCAAAATCCCATGAAAAATCAACATTGTTTGCTCTTGAACGCATCAAGTCATACACCTGATCTTGAACCTGCGTTGTCATTTGCATCCCTCCCCGACGATAGGTTTGAGAGGGGTATCGTGTATAGACTCCATTCGAGAACAAAGTATCTATCTCGGTAAAGCTATTCCCTGGCGGGATCACCTCTATCAATACGTCTACATCGACAGGCAAGGTGTATTCTGGGGTTCCGTTAAGAGTAAGTTTCCCCCTACGGACTTCCCCAATCTTAGCGGCAATCCACAATTTTGCATCTTCAACCGCAATTGCCACATCGTCTAACTCAAGCTCTACATCCACAACATTAGAACCCAATTGCTGCAAGGCACGTTTGCCCTCAAACTGCTCTCTTTCAGTCAATTGCCGAAACAAAGTCTCTCCCATCAAAGCACCTGGGTTCTAATGGTGAATTACTACTTCCGCCCGAAACGCGCACGCTTTGGAGGAATTGCACCGGATACCGGTACAGGTTCTTCAAGTACAGGCTCCTCGTGTACTTCTACTTGAGACTCAAAAACAGACTCACTCACAGGCTCAGTGATAGCCTCAATGGGCTGAGTAATTTCAAGCGTTTCCGCTACACTTGGTTGTGTAGGTTCAACTGCTTCCGCAGCCTCTTGATTTGCGATTGCTTGCTGTGACTGCTCTAACGCATCAGACAAGGCTTCTGGTGTTGTAGAAGATACCTCAACAACAAGTGCTTCTGTTGGTTGTGTCTCAGGCGGTACAGCCGGGGGAATAATCGTGACCGCACCAACCGGGATCTGCGCCTCCATAATAGGGACCAGTACCCCACGATAAACGGACCAGCTTTCACCATCCAAAATCATACCCGGTTTCACAAGCAGAGTTGCAAGGGAATTGGGGATTGTGATACTCGTTGGCTTACGACCGGGCGCAAGTTGCCACTTGTTAGAACTCATTTCAGTCTCCAATACACATCCTATTCAGAGAAATTGATTTCCGCAAAAAGAAAGCGGGAAGGGGTGATTCCCTTCCCGCTCCTGACCCCCCTTAGAAGGTCAGATCAAGCTCAGAAAGTCTCCAGACCGGTAACGGTCAGAGTGCCGTAGAACTCAGGGCGGGTAACCTTGAGAGCGTAACGGGTGCGGATCGCTTTCTTGATAGAAGCATGATCAACATCTTCCATCGTGGTGCTGAACGATACAGGGACGTAGGGAGCGTATACCGTGCCGGAAGCAAAGTAATCCTGCCCACGCAGACCGATCAGAACCGTCTGAGCCGCTTCACCAGAGGACAGGGTAGAATCCTGGTAAACAATAAACTTGTTATCCAAGGTTCCTACACGGCTGACGCGACCAGAGTACCCGTCCAACGATGCAGGATCGGTACGCTCCAGAGGATCAATCGAACCCGCACGCTCAGGCAAGAACATATTGCGGTAATTCTGGTGGGTTGAAAGCTGGTTCAACAGAGCCACAACCTTGGGAGAGGTGACAATGTAGTTAGCAGCGCCCATGTTGGTCTTACGACCAATTTCAGCCGCAATATTGGTGATCTTGGTCATCAAGTGACGAATGGTGTCCAACTCAACCGATGCAGAAGCAGGGCTGTAGCTGTAGGTCGCAGTCGTCTGAGCCGCGTCAATCTGAGCCTGGACAACCTCACGGTCAATCTCAAAGGCCACCGTTTTCGCCATGTAAGACACAAGCTCGGCTTCGGCAGAAATACCAAGCTGAGCCATCATGTCCTCAATGGTGTTGAGCGACATATTGAACTTGATCCGGCGTTCCTTGGTGGTCAGATTGATCGTGGTGTAACCCAAGGTCAACTCACCAACGTCAGAGCTACCTTCCATCTTCTGGGTGTAGGTCGCTACAATCGAATCGCCAGAGGTAGGAGCCGCATTGAAGGTAACAGAGAATTCACCCGTTACATAGTCAATCGTGCCCGAACCGCCCGCATCACCACTCAACACACCAGAACCGTTGTCAACGAATTCCTCAGTCCCGTCAGTAATCACTACTGAGTAGCCCTTGGTAGCGTTGTAAGCCTGTAAGGGGGCTTTCTGCAAAGAACCAGTAAAGGTTTTCTGAGCGCCATCACCAGTCTCGATAGGCTCCTCACTGACGTATTCCGAAGAATACCATTTGTTGCTCCAACCACCAGCAGCAAGCAGGTCTGTACCAGCGGTAACAGAACCACGAGTGCGGTTGGCCACCAGGGTTTGCACAAATGCCTGACCGGTAGGAGCGGTCAAAGGCTGTACAGTCGCCAGATCAAACGCAATCAGTCCCGCCATTGCCTTACGGATAACAGGCAGAATCATCTTGTTGTCGTTGGGGTTGATCGCCGCAGTCACATCCTCAAAAAGCTGGCCACGCTTACCGTTTGCGAGGTTGTTGGTAGTCTCAAGCAACTGAGCCATAACCCGGCGCTTCTGGAAAGCATGTGTGCCACGAAATGCACCGTAGCTCTCATCCAAGTGCCGCGCCCATTTCTGCTCAATCGCAGCGCCCTCTTCACCAAAGATTTTCATCGACATTTGTATCTCCCTCTCTCTTTAGAGGTTACCTATCAATAAAAAAGATGCAAATTCTACCGTATGCGCTCCAAGTGTAGAGGTTTAAACAATCATCCCTACCCACCTATCAAGATAGGGGTAGGGATGATTGTTCCAGCTACGACCGTTATTTATTGGAAAGCAGCTTGTTGAACATAGAAACCGGGGGGACAGGAGCCGAATCCTCACTCTCATTCAAGGACGATTCATCCCGTGTCACCTGTTCTTGTACAGGAGCTGAGCGGCGTTCTACTGTACGAGGTGCTGGGCGTGATTCAGTCTCACGCGACTCATTCAATGTTTGCCGCAAGTCAAGCGAATTCAGAGCCGCCTTGGTTTTGCTTTTTACAATCGATTCTGCCAAAGCAAGCCGATTGCTATTTGCCATTACCGCACGAAGGGCCTCCACTTTCGCCTCTACCAACTCTTTTTCAGCTTCCAACTGATTCACTTCAGCTTTTAGTGCATCATGGGTTTTCTTGTTCTCATCAATGATATTTGACTGATTCAACCCAATATCCACAGCCTGCTGAAGCTTTTTCTCCATGCTAACAGAAAGCTCATTCGCCTGCGTCAACTCAGATTCCTTCCCTTTCAGCTTGGATTCTGTAATACGCACAGCTTCCCGCGCTTTCTCTACCTGACCCCGTAGATCCGTGATCTTGTCTTGGGCTTCATTCAGCTTAGCATCAAACTGTTTCTCTACCTCTTTCATGGTAGCCTCAACAATCTGCTTTGCCTTTGCCTCAATCAGCTTTTCCCGTGCTTCTTCTACCGTGCCAAACTCAGGCATCTTCAACAGCTTCTCCAAGCGGGCTTGTAAAGCGGCCTCAGTCTGTACACCAATCAGCATTTCATGCAGCACATCAGCTTTCGGGTGCGTTGCAATCGACTCCCAAGTACGGCCCACAAATCGCGCCTCTGCAAGCTCAGTGGACACCGTATCCAACTTTTCAGCAAGGGTAGCTGCATCAAACTCTGCTACCATCAAGGCATCCCGCAACGCACGAATGCGCTCCTGGGCCTCTTGCAACATCGGGCTATGCGGACCCGCAACCAAGGGTGCAAACTTCTCAGCTACCTCCTCCAACAGCTTACGCGCCAAAGCGTTCCGAGGATCAGCCTCAAACTCTTTCTGCACTCCCTCCCGTGCTTCTACCAGCGCCTGAGCTTTTACTTCAGACAGCTTAGCCTCAACCAGTGGTGCAATCGCATCTTCTACCCGGACCTTGACCACAGACTCAACTTGAGTAGCCACCGCCTCTGTAACGGCTTTCTCAATCTCGCTTGCCTTCTGGCTTTCCAAGGCTTCTACTTGAGCTTTATGCTCAGTTTCCAACTTCGCCAGCTTCTCGTTTGCTTCAGTCAGGGCTTGCACATCCAGATCCCGCTTGGTGGTCAGATCCGCAATCTGTGCATTGATACTCTCAAGCTGAGTGGTAAGCTCAAGGGCCTTGCTCTCAGAAATTGATTTCCCTTCTGTCAGCTCACTGACTTGGGCTTCCAGGGCAACACGGCTTGCCGACAGACCCGCAAGGCTTTCGTTCAAGCCCTTGATCTGGTTCTCATAGCCCTCTTTCAGAGGAGCAATCACCACTGACAACTCAGGAGAAGCACTATCCAACTTGGATACCATTTCTGTAAGTACAGCAGTACGGAATTCAGAAGGAACCGCATCAATGTAGTTTTGCAGACTCGCCTCAGTCAAAGGCTGTTCCAGCCGATCCAAGGATTCAGACACCACTTTCGGAAAGGCGGTACGCATAGCAGGATCAATCACGAAATCATAGGTATTCAGCACGAAGTCATCTTGTACTTCCTGCACACCTTCATCAATCGTTTTTACAGACCCCGTACCCCGTGAGGAGACACCAACATTCACACGGGCCTTGATCAGCGCCATCATGATATCGCCACCCGGCGTACCTGGGATAATCTCTGCCTCTCCAATCACTACCCCCTCATCTGTAATCCGAAGATCCGTTACAAGGTGTGATACTTCAAAGAGGTTGGCGCGCCCATCACTCGGATGGTTCAACTGACCCAGGTTTTTCCGCTCTTTCAGATCGGGAAGAATCTTATTGATTGCAGACTCAACAATCTTTCTTGGGTATTTTCTCCCGTTGGCCGTTGGAACATCGACACGACCAAACTCCCCACGAACCTTTACCGTGCCTGTAGCAGTTTTCTCCTCAACCAATTCCAAAATGCTGCTTGCAGTCTGCTCGCACAAAGAAATTTTGCTCATATTCTTTCCCTCAAAAAAGAGTTACCCAATTCCAAGGGAATCAGCAAAAAATAAACCGGGGAGACTACGCCCCCCGGTTATCTCAGACCACCGATGTCTATTTACCCCTTATACCGGAACTGACTCCGATACAAGAGGCTACGACGACGCTTAGACTTCTCTGATTCTCGACGATCCGTTTGACGCTCCCGATCCGGTCTTGCTACATACCCGATCAGGCGTCTTGTTTCAGACCGTCGATACTCTATCAGTTTCCCAGGTAGACCGGGCGGAATACCTTGTACTGCTCAAAGGCTTCAACCAGCCTGCTCAGGACTTTCACCTGATTCACCAGAGAAGCAAGGTCAGGAGCGGTGTTAGCCGATTCCATCAAGGTACAACGCTGTGCAGCCGTTTCCTCAAGTTTCTTCGCTACTGACACCAATTCTTTGTGATCCGAGCCAACGGCGTTGGACTCAAAGAAGTTGTGCAGCATACCAGAAATATGTTCAACGTAGTTGTAAGCCTCGGTCAAGGCAACGTGAAGATCCGTAGCAGGCTTGGCAGTAACTACCTGAGTAGACTCCAAGAGAGCATTCAGCGCATTTGCACCGCTGGACTCTTTTACCATGCTTGGGTTTTTTGCCCGAAACGCTTTCATTGCCTTAGCGCGTTTCTTAGCCATTTTCTTTCCACCAGCAGACTTCCGGTATTTCTTACCGGCCTTGCGGATAGCAGCACGATTCTTGCGCCGTGCGATTTTGGCTTTCAGGCGCTCAGCACGAGAAGAAAGCTCTTGAGTGACTCTCTTGATCTTTCCACCAACCAGCTTCATAATTTTGCGCTTTGCTTCATCAAGAGTCTGGTCACCAGACTCAGTAACCAAACGGGTCAGAATCGAACGCAGTTGACTCAGATCCTCATCATCATAGTCCTCACTCAGCAGGGCTTCGTCGGTATCATACTCTTCACGGGCAAAAGCTACAATCGACTCTACAACCTGCTCAACAGTAGTGTATTCTTTCCCTGGTGCCGGTGCTTTGGGAGCTGAAGCCTCCTCAACAGGCTCACGAACCGGTGCCTTCGATTCAACAATCGGGGTCGGCTGCTTGTTGCCTTTCAGCAACCGGTCAAAGGATTCAAGTAGTTTATCGCTCATGGTGTTTCCCTCTCTTTTATCAGATTACCAGTCTGGGAAAAAGGCGCAAATTTGTCAAGCAATAGATCGTGGATCTGCACCAACTCCTCAAACTCCAACTTAGATGGATCAGGAATCGACTCAAGCATGATCAACATTGAACCATACAAACGATTCGCATACTCCTGTAAGAGTGCAGGGATCTCATCCGATGGCAGAGAAATTGATTTCCCGTACCGCTCCACAAGGCTCAGATAGCTCTCCGTTACCTGCTCTCTAAAGCGTTCTGGATTCTGTGGTGCATGCTTCCCCAGCAGAACACCATACCGCTTTCCCTCTATTGGAGAGGCTTCTACCTTTGCCCATTTGGCATTTTCTACCAGGGACAGAAAATCCACATACTGCTTACTCATTGCTTCCCCCAAACTTGCTCTTGGTAAATGGTGTTTGACTTTGACGATTTGAGACAGCTAACAACTTCAACCGGCGCAATTCTTTCCGCATCTCAAGCAATTCCTTCTTTATCGCTTCAGAATCCGAGGCTGTTGCCTTCTTACGCAGGTTTGCACTTTCACGAATTTCTTTCAAGATTTGTTTCCCGACCTCTGCATCTAAAGCATCCTTCGGCTTTCCAAGAATTTGCTGTACACTCTCCATCGGCTCCTCTGGTAGTGCATCTTGCATCATTACTTGTGCATCTGTCTGGATCTTTGCATCCAATTTGCCAAGGCGCATTTTTTGAGCATCCATCGCCTTTATGATTTTTGCCGCTTCTTCTTCAGAATGTCCAAATACTTGCTGCAAAATCATTTCCATCGGGAAAATCTCGGTCAATCTGGATGCCAGATCCGCCTTACTTGCGCGCTCCTCTACCTGTGCCAGAGCGTTAATCGCACTCACGGGGGTAGCTCTCAATGTCCACTTTGTTTGATCTGGATCAAGACCCTTTACCATCATGTGATATCGACACATTTGGGTCAACCCTTGCAATACAATCCCTTGAATCCGCTCAACACTACTGGCAAAGCGAACATCTTGCTGAGCTAATGACCGGGAAGTATCACCATCCGTTGTCCCCATGTAGGACGCAGGCATTTTCATGGCCGCAAGCAGCTTTTGCCGAAAATACTCTAAATCCTCTACCGCTTGCCAGTCTGCACCTGTCAGGGTTTCAATGCGCGCTGAATCCTGTCCCTTAGAGGTAGAGATAAAGAATGATTCATCCATAGCAAGCGGTGAAGCGCGAAAGTCAAGTTTTCCATCAGAAGTAACAAACTTCTTTTTCTGGAAATTCTGCTTAGCGCGGTGCAAATAGGCTTGTATCTCGTTGTTTGGTTTTCCGGTTACATCGATATAGAACGCATAACGAGCGGGCGCACGGGTGAGCTTAAACACAAGGGCTGCATCTTCCAGTAAGACCAACCTACGGAATGCCCACCGTGCAGGCTCAAAGAGGCTATACCCATACGGCCCTACCTTGTGGTTTCTCAATCTCCAATGAATCACTTCCCAAGGTTCAAAGGGTTCAAACGGGCGTGGTCGATCTGCTTTCAGCTTCCCCTTTCTAAGATCCTCCAAGGTTTTCATAAAGACCTTGGGATCAATAGCTGAACCACTGGCACCCGAAAGCTCTTGTGCAAACCCAATCAATGTCCCCTTCAAGTCCTCAATACGCCGCATGGTGGGTACAACTACCGGAAACATCTTGACCACGCCTTCAGTATCGTCGTACCCGACCTCACAAAAGTCGTTTCCGTACATGCCTGTTCGATAGGCTATATTTCTCAGCTCATCGTCAATGTGTAGACGCTCGTACAACAGATTTTCCAACTCTGTCTGAATGGTCTTATCTGTAGTTTCTACCCATACACGATGCCTTTTCCCAAGGTCAACTTTTGTTGCATCATCTGCATAGATCCCCAAGCTGGTTTCAAGCTCAGGGTATTCCGCCATTGCTTCATAGTCCTGGTATCTAAGCACCAACTCTTGATGTGTCTGCAGATAACTGGAATAGCCACTCACCAGTCCAAGCGTACCAAATGGATCAGTGTAGTTCCATGAACGTGCTTGCTTCTCCTCTTTCGGCACCATTCCTGGTGCGGGTAAAGATTCAATGAGAAGATCATCTATTTTCGACAGTAGCCAGTTCATGACACTTCCTGGCTACCCCTTAGCGTGTTTTCTGTTTTTTGCCGATCTTTCCCGCTATCGCTTCAATATCACAAGATACTCTATGTTTTTTTCCTGATCCCCAAGGTAAGCACTTGTCGTTACAAGTTTCTTCTGCACGTTCTCCTTATACTCTGTAGCCTCAACCTCTACAGAACCATATTGCTTGGCTATCCCGATCAGATCCTCTACCTTGAGCTTGCTCTTATTGGAATACGAACAAACAATGCTTCTTGCATTACTATTTCCATACAGCTTCTCAAACGCCTTGTACACTGTATGGTAATCGGTTGATTCGTAGTTAGACAAAACACCATCATTACGATCAGATAAATCCGCTGGCCTTAACGATTTCCCTACCAGGACCGGAGCATTGTACTGAATCAGTGTTCTCCATAGGTGGTAATAGGAAGCATAACGAACCCGTGTTTGAGGATAACGCTCATTGTTTGTCCCGTAAGGTGGATCAAAGTAAGCAATATCAAACTCACCCGCTACATCTTCAGCCCTCCCCTGAGTTACCTCACCAGACGGGCCATATACAAAAGATGGACATTCCATCCATAAGGGTTGTAAAGCACGAGATGCCCACTCTTTCAGATATGCCACTTGATGACCAAGTGTATTCTCTACCTTATCCATAGCAAGGATAAGTGACACCAGGAGCGCATTCTTGACTACAGTGTTGTCTATGCCCTCTATTTCTGTGCGGATCGCATCTGCCTTAGCAGCGTTCACAATCCAATAGGGGCGTTTCTTTCCCTCCAGTATTGGGCTGGATATTGGAGCGCCATAATTATCCGCTATAAATCCATTCTTACCAGGAACGGTGTTCAGCTTCTTAATCCAGGCTTGGATTTCCTGCTTCTCACTCTCATTCGGGGTGTTTGCAATATAGACCCTTCCAAACAATACAGAAAGGTCAGAAACGTCGTTACAATGCACAACATACCCAGCTTGTCGTAAGGCTTGGGATACACGGGTAGTTCCTGCAAACCCATCTAATACACGGGTTCCAGACAAACCTTGTATACGGGTCAACAGCACCTCAAGCAATGCACGCTTGCTACCCATATAGCGCACGCCTTCTGTAGAAATCAATTTCTCACTCTGTTTCTGTTTGAGCATGCGCTATCGCTTCTCCAGGGATGTAGCCTACTAACAGATCATAAATGACACTCCCAGGCTTCAATCCCTGTTCCTGTAGGGCGGCTAAACGCTCATGGATATAAGCAAACTCTTTCTTGGGCACCTCCAGAAAGATATGCTTCTGACCTCCATAACTGAACACCATGTATCCCGACGCCAGGGTGTTTGTAGCTTGCTCCATCAGCTTGCTAACGATTTTTTCCAAATCCTCAGCGGTTTTTGCTTTCGATGCTTCTTTATCGAAGCTATCTAACAGGCTTTTCTTTAGACCATCATCGGGAATGTTATCAAACGCAGATTTTGCTGATAGCTTGGCATCTGACAAAATCTGTTCCCATTCATCGTTATCCACTACCCCAAGCAAGTCCTGCATAAACTCAGCAGGGTGCTTACTGACAAGGCTATTGTAAAATGCCTCAAACTTCTTTGGAGACACTTTACCATGCAAACAGTTCAATCGCATGGTTAGAAACTTACAAGCATCTTCTCCTGCTTCTCCCTGGTACTTGGGATCAGCAAGAATGACAGCCGGAATCTCTGTATATCCAAGCTCCATCATTGCTTTATGTCGATGCTCTCCACCAAGTATCCGGTATTTCCCTTCATGCGGCACTACCTGGATCGGCTCCAAAAACCCACTATTCACAATTTCCTGCTTTAGCCGCTCATAGGCTTTCGCGGTCATTTGGTTTGGGTTCCAGGGATTCGGCTCTATGTCGTGAACCGATAAGGTGGCAATATGAATTGCAGGCGTGTTTGTTTCCATCCCGCCTATCTAACCGTTTTATCAGGGTTGAGCTGAACCCACTCAATGCCGGTATCTGTCAGATAGGCTTTTGGATTATACCCCTCCGTTCCGTTGGGGTTTCTCTCAGGGGGATCTAACCTCACATATCCTTTACGAGCTAATGCCATTACTGTAGCCCGGTTATTGAACCCTGGACGTTCCAGCTTAATCCCAGGATTCCGGTAGAGCCTCCATAGGCATTCTTTATGGCTGTACGGCATCAATGGCAATACAGAGGACATTTCAACCCCCTCTGCTTCGCAGCCTATCCAATCTCTCTAAAAAACTCAAAACAATTTCATCTGCTTCTTTGTTTCTGTTGCTATCGGCTTCCCAAGCGTAAACGCTAATCTCCCCTCTATAATTTCCCGGTATTCTGGGGTTTTCTCTATCAGCGTTACCTCAAACCCGTTTTTCAAGGCAGCTATTCCTGTAGTACCAGAACCACCAAACGGATCAAGCACTTTCCCGCCGGGGGGAGTCACACACTTGATCAGCCACTCCATCACACGCCAGGGCTTTACGGTTGGATGAGAGTTCTTCTTTGACTCCTCTACACCAAGGGCCTCGTTGTAGATATTCGGTAAATGCTCTAACCCCGCTTCTTTCTCTTGGGTTGTAGCCTTGGCAGAGTAAATAAATGGGAAATCAATTTCTAAATCCCAATGGTTCGCATGCCAGAAATCACTGATTGTATCCCCTTGCTGTGCAGAAAAAGCCTTTACTACACAATCCCCTACACAAAACCCCTCTTGGCAACCCACGCTATGCGTAAGAATTGTGTTGGATGGATACCTACCCAAGTCGTGCTTTATGGATACTGGAAGCCCTTTATACACACCATGCCCTCTCCCTCCGTTATCCTTATTACTGTGTGACTCAGCTCCACTTTCTCCTATACGGGTAGCTCCAATATTCAATCCCCCAACACCATAGGCGGACACGTTCTCAATAAATGTTCCTTCACAAGCCTTCTGTGCAAGCACCATTGGCTCGCAAGAAGGCTTGAGCATTGTATTGAAGTCCTGGTACTTCCGGGCAAGTTCTGTATTGCCTGCAAGCTCAAAGGCTTTTCCAATGTTCAGACCTCTTGGCTGTGCCATTGTGTAATGCCAATATAAGCCGTCCCGAATTTGAAAACCCGACAGCCTCATGGAAAGTGTCATCAAGTCATAGGTACGGCTACCTGCAAAGGCCACCACATACGCCCCAGGCTTCATGACTCGATACACTTCTGTCCACAAAGTAGGACTTGGAACCCAGGCATCCCATTGCTGGTTTCCAAATCCTTTTTTGTTTGGAAGGTACTCTTTGCCTTCCATCCAGGCACTCAAACACTCTTTTACATCACGGGGAGTTACCTCCGAAAGCCCGTAAGGCGGATCTGTCACCACACTATCAAACGTGTTGTCAGGGATCTTCTTAAGCTCCTCAGAAGAATCCCCCATAATCAGAGTATACATGGTTTTCCTATGGGTAAAACTGGATTCTACCGCAACCGCGCTTCACGGGTTGGATTTTCACGAACCCGACGAGACTCAGGGCCATAGCGTTCATCACGAACCTTAGCTAAGGCTATCTTCAACCCCGACAAAAGAAGCTCGGACGGATCAGAGTTCCTAACCCCCTCTCGCAAGGGTAAAGGCTCTTTGATATTCTCTCCATTGAGAGTACCCACCATATAGTATTGAGAAATCAATTTCCCTTCCTGCTCTGCTTTTTCCTCAACAAGAGAGAGGAAGTCACCAGGGGCAAGGATCACTTCATCCAGGTCAAAGAAGCCAAGCACCATACCGTACAGCACACAAGCAATCTGAAAACCTGCATAGGTATGCAAGGGAATTCTCTGCTCTGGCAAGCCCTCCTTCATCCATGACCAATCTGGTGTATGGCCACTCCAAGGATCAAATCCCAATACGTCAAAGGCTGTTTCCCGCACCACACGACGAAAGCGGTTCGGCAACCGCTGCACATTTACAAACCTCTTTTCCATTCAGTCTCCTGTTTAGGTGTTCTATCTCAAGCCGAATTCCTGTCAAGAAACGGAATCTGATCAGAGTAGGAAAGGTAAGTCATAGTCATTGTCGTTCGGCATGTTTTCCGCAGGTGCCTTCATCCGGCCTGTAGCCGTTCTGAGAGGCTTGGTTTCTGCTTTCGCTTCTGGTGTTTTCTTCTCCTCAAACACAGGCATACTTGAAGGCTCACCCGCTTGAGCTTGAGCCTCAGCTTGGGCTTTCCGATCCTCAAGCTCCCTCTTGAGTTTCGCTTGAATATGCTTGAATGGGGCCTTCGGATCTTTGGCACGCTCCATATCCCGAAACCAATTGTCGGGATCTGCCTCTTGTTGACGCCCCAAGACAAGCTCAAACAAGCCGGGATTGGATAGTGCAAGCTCCTCTAATGAAGCAACCACACCAGCAACCGAGTCGCTGCAATCTTTGCTGTTATGTACAACAATTCCTGACGATAAAACAAAGTTTTCAGTACCAGGAACCATCATGTCATATACAGGGGTAGGTGTATCCAAAGACTTAGCTGTAACACTTGCAACTGATACCGGAATAATGCTCATCAAATGAGATCCACAAGTAAGAAATTGTGCCTCAACATAGCTACCATCCGATAACATGAAAAGATGATCAGGAGTACAACGGATAATAGACCCATCTTCAAGCATTATCTCTATCAGTTCGGTTACAAACTTGGTAATATGGGGGCGGACACCAATTCTGGTACAGAAACTTTCCCCATCAAATGATACTACCTCAACGAGCGGTAGGTCAACCAACTGATCGAATGCAACCATTTCCCCATTGGCAAGCATTACCCTTGTATCACCCGTAAAGCAGCCCCCCAACGGATGATCTATCTTTCCGGTATTCGGATCGCGTTCAAGTTTGAGCATTTCATCAATAAAAGGTTGGTAATGATACATACGCATACGACCTTCCTGTAAGGCTGAGCGCAAGCACTCATACGCAACCGGATCACGGTCTACACTCAATATATCTGAGTCAATTCCTCGATGCCTCAACTGTTGGATATGCTCATTGCTTCCATAGGTATCTGTTGTGCTACGCACGATATGGAACCCATGATCTTGAATCTCGTACTCAAAGGCTCGCAACTCCGAAAGCTCAATGTATTCCCCAAGCTGGGGGGCAATCTGCACACAGAAATCAATTTCTATCTCTGGTGCCATCTCATAGTAAGCCCTTGCACTCTCCGGGGAAAAACGCTCTACCTCCACCATACGGGTAATGTACCCCATCGACATACCCGTTCTGTCTCCCGTTAACGAGGTGTCGATATGAATAACTCTGGGCAAGTGAGGATTGCGTTTTGGAACCCAACGCTTCTCAATATGCCCACTCGATAACCGCACTTCCCGAAGTTCACACATCTTTTCCCATAGAATCCGAAAGCCAGGAACCCCAAGCACCCACTGTTGCTCTGAAAAAGGATGCTCCATATCTGCTTGAATGGTTGGCTCAAACAACGTTTTCTGGTGTGTGATAAAGCTGCTGATCGCATCTGTAGACAATCCCGCTGTATCGCGGATCGCTTCATAGAGGTTCTTTTCAAACTCAGGCTTAAATACCTTGGGGACTTCAATTACCATTGATCCGGTTGAATCTAAAAACTCCTTCGATATCTCCTCATCAGGATTCAGAATCCGAGGGCGCACCGTATGCGAACCAATCAGGACTTTAAACCGCTCATGCCCATAATCTGCTTCTTTGACCTCCCAGGTTGGATGGTCAATAATGTAAGCGTTCGGATCGTCCTTCAGCTCTGTAATACGACGCTCTGTAAACGATGAAGTCGTGGTTTTCGATGATAACAGAATCGCATATCCGGGTAACCGACCCCCAATCATAAACCGGCCCTTGACACGCGCTGTCAGCTTTGAGTAAATACGCTCGGCTGCATCGTAGTTTGCCACCGTCAGCTTTTGCCCCACTACCCCCGCAATCTGTGGCTTGTGGCGAGAACCCCCCAGAAAGTCTGTTTCGTCCATAAGGAAGCCTATTACAGTCAAACCAATCACACGCTCAGAGTTAACGGACCCTATTTGTACCGTGATATTCTTGGGGAATCGTAAGCGATCCGCTTTCTCATCAAAGGGAAACTCTGTCATAAAATAAGGAGATTCTTTCAGCTTCTCTATCAATGGAGATAGAAGAACCGTTCTCGCAAGGTGCAAGTTCTTTGATAAGAGAATGATGTGAATTTCTGTTGCAGAAGAATGCCCATACGCTTCCTGTGGGCAACGCATACACGAAAGCTCGTAAATCAAGCGCGCTAACAGGTGTGTTCCAATATAGGTTTTCCCAATAGCCGTACTGCCTGTGGCGATAACCGTGTAATAATTCCCATTGACAATATTGATCATGTGCTGCTTCATCTTGGGATAGAACGTCCGAGAAGCACGCGCAAAGTAATAATCATCTTCTAACCATTCTTCAACCGGCAAAACTGGACGATCATACAACTGATTTTGCAGACTTCGGGCTGTAGCATCTACACCCTTGCTGCGCTCTTGTAGGATCTGTAATACCGTTGCCGCCTCTTCTGGTGTCAGGTCTTTGATCGCATCTTCAAGCAAGATATTTTCTTCATTCTCTGTTCTTGCATGGTACGCCCTTCCTGCTTTGCGGGTAATCATTTCTTATCCCCTTTTACCGCCTTCTCTGTAAGCGCCTGTACCGCTCCAAGAATCTTGTTCAAGGATTTAGGTGTCAGTGTTGGATGCTTCCCTGGTTGGGCTGTAAACCCGCTCATTGGCAATTGCTTCCCAGGCTTACCAGAAACAAGGCCAGCTTTCGCCTTGATATCCTGACTGGACTCTAACAACTCTTTTGCCAATCTCACCTCACGGCTAAGATTGGTATTCAATACGCCTTTCATTTTTTTCTCCATCTCCAACGCAAGCAAGATGCGCGCCTTCTGCATCTCGTAAAGCTCCCTCATTTCTGCTGCTTCATTCAAACCATTCTCTATTTCTTCAGCAGCCGCCTCTACATATCCAGGCAAAAACGGGGCCACCAGATCAATCGTAGACAGTTCAGAGTGTAGCTTTCCAACCCTGTCCAACACTTGATGAGCAGGTATTTCTACCCACTCCTTACTTTTGTCCTGTATCAAAGCACGAATGTACTCAAATGAAAACCCCTGCTTCATGTGGGCAATCACTTGCTGGTAGCACTTCAACTCTTGAAACTGTTGGTGCAAAAATGACGCAGGCTGCACTTGCGGAAGTAGTTTTAACGCAGCTTTATCAGACATACAATTTGTGTATATCTTGTCAAGAAAAAAGTCAAGTTTTGTTTAGTGCTTACAAGCTATAGAAGATACTATGGAAGGGCTGAGACTGTTACCTGGGTGCAAACACTGTTCAGATTCTCTATATAGGTTTCGACAGGAGGTAAATGAGAACGACATACACGCGATTCAATCAGCCGCTTATCGTTTGCCCATATCTGCAAGGCTTGGGTTTCACGCTCTAACTGAGCTACTTCATACATGGTGCGAGAGAAATCAATTTCTTCTGCTTGTGGCACCGGGATTGCTGCAAGGGGCTGGTGAAAAACAGATCCCATTGTAAGAACCGCAAAGGATACAACCAACGCAAGCAACATCCCAAGTGACTTACCTATTATCTCGTTCATAACTCACCCCTACCCCTTTATTAGCTGAGCAAGGAAAATATGCAACTATTTTGATTATTTGAGCGATTCATGAATCTCCCTCAATGTATCACGGATGTTCGCAATCCTCTCCTCAATAATAGGTAGGTTTTCAACTTTTGTTTCCAAATTTTCTATTTGTACACCCTGGTGAGCCACATCTATATGCAACTGTTCCAGTTTTTGTAAGCGCGTTTCCGCATTCCATGCCCACCCAGCCGCTGAGAGGGCAAAGATCGGCAAAACCCAACGCATAAACGCACCAGAAAGCGAATTGATCATCGCCTCAAGTTGGCTTGTGGTATTTGCTGCCATCATCCACCCCCTCATAGTATAGCTGGATATCGTCTGATTCTATTGTCAAAGATTTTGCGGATATTGTCAAATCGACAAACGGCATCCCACGATCCGTACCTTTTTCACAATATTCTCTCGGATTCACCAGAACCACCTTTCCCAACATCCAGGGATGAGGAGAAATCTTATCCGCCACAACAGGCAATACAGTTTTGTTATCCAACTTCAACAAGAGGTATACTTTCATGCAATCGTGCTATCCCGAAGAACAAAAAAAGAAAAGACACCCGAAGGTGTCTTTTCACTCACTCAACCTGATCAGCTATTTGCAGCTACATACCGAACACGGATCTTAGAGCCGGTTGCGGTTACGTCACCGTAAATCTCAAGGTCGCTTCCATTGATACGCCACTCACCCGCTGCATCCGGTGCGCCAGAAGGGCTATACGCCGTTACAGTCCCGTCAATCGAAGTCGCCTCAACACCGTCAAAGGTCAACTGCAAGAAGCCCGCAAGCTCTGGCATCCCTGAGGTGTAAAGCGAAGCCGACATACCCATGACCGACAGACCAGATACACCACTGTAGGTAAAGCTGGAAGCATCAAATGTCTCAGACATGGGAATCCAAGACAGTTTTGCAGCCGTTACACCATTGTCTTTGATAATGATGTTTCCTGACCCATCAAATGCGGTAGTAGAATCATCCACTTTCGCAGAGATTGTACCAGAGGTAATGTCAATACCGTTACCAGCCGTGTATGACCCACCAAAGGCACTAAAGGTAATTTCGGTGGTGCCAATCGCTGAGATTGTGGTAGGCGTGTACCAAGTAGTATCTGCATTGGTTGTACCAAGATCAACCTGCACAATCGCAGAAGTCAGATCGATCACGCTATCCGCATCAGTTGTACGGGTCAACACAAACGCTGCGCCTGCTGATCCTACCGTGGTAACGGTATAGATACCGTTCTGAGTTGCGGTAGACTGATTCTTCACCAGAATACGATCCCCAGAAGATGGAGAAGCACTATCAACAGAAATTGCGCCGTTGCTTGAACCGGTCAGAGTCGCGCCTACACCAGAAGTCCCGTTGTCGTAGGTAGCAGACAAGTTTGCAGTCGTCGCATACTGTACGTTATCCTTCCAAGCCAGCTTATTAAGCATCGCGGTAACAGTGGCAATCTCACTGTCAACGTAGCTCTTGGGAGCCGCATCACCGCTTGCCGAAGGTGTCGGCAAATTGGTAATGGTATTCCCGCCCGAATCAAGGTCTGCGCCGAGCGTGCCTTGCAAATCCGAGAAATTCCAGGTTTGGGTCAGATCCACATCCAGTTCCCCACTGGTGACTTTCAACTTAGCCGTCTTACGGATCAAACTTGCATGAATACCCATAGCTCACCCCTCTCGCTAAGAGATAGCGCATTCTTTATGAAGCGTCAAATTGTGACCTATCTCTTGAGGTGTTCAACTTATATTG
>Ga0172373_10002388_pt1 | contig 28827 bp, 28 predicted proteins | sample Lak10m_2_FD_114546 | JGI IMG/M metagenome (GOLD analysis project Ga0172373, IMG submission 114546) | Freshwater microbial communities from Kabuno Bay, South-Kivu, Congo - kab_092012_10m | ecosystem: Environmental > Aquatic > Freshwater > Lake | place: Democratic Republic of the Congo...
GCTCAACGGCGGACGGGGCGGCAACAGATGATGAACCTTGCCATCCTGCTCATATCCCACCGCCAGCACAGACATTTCCACGGGCACAATGCGGCGCTCGCGGTTGTCCTTCATCACTTCCTCGCTCACGCCATCAGCGGTCACCAATTGGCGCACCAGCCCATCATCGTCAATGTGAATATCGTGGATGAGTCCATACACCTGATACCCATCCCCCAGCGGCGCACGGACAAGCGCCCCGAACGAAGGCACGCTCAACTGATTCACACGGCAGCCCGCAATGAATCCCGTTGTCCCTGCCCGAAGTAAACGTCCGATCTCAATTGGTTGTGTCATAATGTCTCCAATATGTCATTGCGAGGGCGCTCTTGGTTTTCGCCCGAAGCAATCTTCTATTAATGGGGAGGTTGCTTCGTCGCAAAGAGCAAGAGCGCTCCTCGCAACGACATTACCTTCTTGTTCTACCCTGCAAATCCTTTGCGGACTGTTTGAACGAACCATCTTCCACGTCTTCGTTATTTCTTCTTAATTCCAATGAAAGCATCTGCTCGATCTGCTGTTTCTCTTCGTTCTTCACCACCGCCGTCTCATGCGCACGATGAAGTAAATACGGGTATGGCTTGCTGCCCATCATGCGGCATTGTTCCACCAACACAGCATGGAGCAGATTCAACTGCTCGCGCTCATCCACCACCCAGCGCGGAATTTCCACGCGGACGGGCCAGGGGTGTTTTTCACTGCCGACATTCAAGTAAAAGAAGTGTAATTCCAAACCGCCTTTATACGTCTTCTCGGCATTCGATTGGATCTTGAACACCGCCGAACGATGACCGGGCGGGAGTAGTTGAAACAATTTGTTGTTGTAGCCAAACAGCCAGCGGTCTGTCACATATTTCAACGGCGGCGCGTTACGCAGTTTTTCCATCTCTTCGGGGATGGTGATCTGGGTCAGTTCGAGAAGTTTGACGACTAAACTAGATGACGGCTTGTCAATATACCCCGCTGAGATAATGCCGCGTCCCTGCAAGCGCGAGAGGACGGAGATGTACTTCTCCACGGTGTTGCGGTACATGTTGGCATTGTCGATATCTTTGGCGCGGAAGATTTCGAGCGTGCCATCGGTAAATGAAACGATTGAGCCTTTCATGCCTTTGCTCATTTTTTCGATGACACTGCGCTCGGCAAGGTCACGCCGCAAGGCGACTCCGCCATCGGTGGTGAGTCCGTTCTCTTCGATGGCGTCGCCGTAGAAAAGCTCGCTTTCCACTTCCACGGCTGGGGTTTCGCCGGAGTTCGGCTTCATCACGATTCCGCCCACGTTGATGACGCAAAACTGCACCCCGCTGTGACGGTCTGCGATGGCTTGCGAACCGTCAGCGGCAATTAAGGTTGCAGAAACAGAGTCAGGCACGGGGTAGGAGGAGGCGAGGGCTTCATCCAATGGCACTGCACAGCGAATATTGGCATCTGCCGCTTTGGCAGAATCCACTTTCGAGCGCAGGAAGTCCAAATCAGAAGAATATCTTTCGAGAAGCTCTTGCGCCAATTTCTGCGCGTCCTCTTTCTTCTGTTTTCTTTCCTTTGCGCCCAAGCCCACTTCTTTGATCTGTGTATAAATTTCCTGATAGTTAATTGGCATGGGTATCCTAGAACATTTGTGCAAAATTGTAGCCCGAAACAGGGCAAAATTCAAGGAACTTTTAATACGCGGCGGCGTCATTAAGGTGCATAATCAATACGGCTTATGAAGCCTAAAGGAGAAACTATGTATAGAAAGTATTTGTCGTTTGTAGCATTTGCGGTTCTGGCGCTTGTGTTGAGCGCCTGCGGACCGACCACCATCAATCAGGCGGCGCCCGAAAATTTGAGAACTTTGAACGTGAATGGGGTGGGTATTGTTTATCTTACGCCCAATGTTGCCTATATCAACGTCGGTGTGAATACCCAGCGTGAAAATGCTTCGGAGGCGGTGACAATTAATAAAGAACAGACCACCGCCGTGATTCAGGCGATCAAAGATTTTGGCGTGGATGCGAATGATATTCGCACGACCAACTTTAGCATCTGGTCGAATCCGCAGTACGATGAGTTTGGTGTGGTCAGCGGCAGCAATTATTCGGTGGATAATACCGTGAGCGTGACCGTGCGCGACCTCAATAAACTGGGTGACCTGCTCGATGCCGCCATTGAGGCGGGCGCGAACAGCATTTACAGCATCCAGTTTGATGTGGAAGATAAGACCGAAGCCAACAAAGATGCCCGTGTTTTGGCTGTGGAAAATGCAAAGATGCAGGCAGAAGACCTGGCTGGCGTTTCTGGCGTAACCCTCGGCGATATTCAGAATATCAGCTATTACGAAAGCGGCGCCCAACCCTATTATTATGATGCGTATGGATACGGCAAAGGCGGTGGCGGCGGCGCAGAAGTTTCAGCCGTGCCCATTCAGCCGGGGCAACTCGCGATCACCGTCACGGTGAACATGACGTATACAATTAAATAGAAGATACTTTATTGATACCCTGTCCGCTTCAGGACAAAACCGAAGCCTGCCTCAAAAAAGGGGCAGGCTTTTTGTTACGCTGTTTGTTTTTTATTTGGCATTTTCTTTCAACGGGAGTATGATTTTAATATCAATGGAGGCTTAATCATGCGAGATCTAACCAATGAAATTCTGGAACTCATTCGGCGCACATCCAGTTCACTGCCGCCGGATGTTGAAAAACGTTTGAAAGAATCGATTGAAAAGGAAGAACCAGGGTCGGCGGCGCGCGGTGCCTTGGAAACCATCATGAAGAACATCGAACTTTCCCGCGAAAATTCCACGCCGATCTGTCAGGATACCGGCACGCCCATCTTTCAGGTGCATTACCCGGTGGGGTGGTCTACCATTCAGTTAAAGAAGCAGATCCGCGCCGCGATGGAACAGGCGACCAAAAAGTCGTACATGCGCCCGAACGCAGTGGATGCCGTGTACGATAAAAACACCGGCAACAACCTCGGCGGCGACGACTTCCCCTACATCCATTTTGAAGAGACCGAAAGCGATGACCTCACCATTGAGTTGATGCTCAAAGGCGGCGGCTGTGAGAATGTTGGGCGGCAATACTCCCTGCCCGATAATACCCTCGGCGCCGGTCGTGACCTGGCAGGTGTCCGCAAGGTGGTGTTGGATGCGGTTCAAAAAGCGCAAGGCAAAGGCTGTGCCCCCGGTGTATTGGGCGTTTCCATCGGCGGGGATCGTGGCTCTTCCTATATCAAGTCTAAAGAAGTATTGCTCAGTGAAATGGGCACCCGCAACAGCGACCCCAAACTCGCCGAGTTGGAAGAACGCCTCACCTCGGAAGCCAACGAAATGGGAATTGGTCCCATGGGCTTTGGCGGCAAAACCACCGTACTCGATACCAAGATCGTCGGCTTGAGTCGTTTGCCCGCTTCGTACTTTGTCTCTGTGTCTTACATGTGTTGGGCATATCGCCGCCGCAAGATGACGGTGAAGGGCGAAGAAGTTAACTACGATTAACGATATTACGCATCACGTAATACGTAATGCGTAAGGAGTAACTTATGAAAAAACTAACCACCCCCATCAGCGATGAAGCCATCCGCGAACTCAAGGTCGGTGATTCGGTCGCGCTCTCTGGCATTATGGTTACAGGGCGCGATGCCGCCCATAAGTGGATGATCGAAACCTTCATCAAAAAGACCCATGCGCCGCAAGGCGACGATATGCCGGTGTATGAAGAATTGAAAAAATTGCTCAATGGGTCGGTCATCTATCATTGCGGACCCGTCGTGGCGGGTCTGGATACAAAGGAATATAAATTCATCGCCGCCGGACCCACCACTTCCATCCGTGAAGAGCCGTATCAAGCCGACGTGATGAAACACTTCAACGTCAAAGGCGTCATTGGCAAAGGCGGTATGGGTCCCAAAACACTCAAAGGCTGCGAAGAAACCCCCGGCGTATACTTCCATGCCATTGGCGGCGCTGCTTCCTTCCTTGCGCAGACGGTGGTTAAAGTCCACGGCGTGTTCAAAATGGAATTTGGCGTGCCCGAAGCCATGTGGGTGATCGAAGTCAAAGACTTTCCTGTTGTCGTCACCATGGATTCACACGGTGGCAGCCAGCACTCCGTCATCGACGATTCCTCGAAAAAGGTTCTTGATGATCTGCTGGAAAGACCGTACTAAATTTCACAGGCGGAGCATAAGCTCCGCTTTTTTCTTAATATAAGAATACAGGCTCTTGATATATAATCTCAATGTATGCACAATTGGTTGAGACGGGTCTTTAGCCCACCCATTTTTGGAAACGATTCGGAAACACGAACAGCCAGAACATTAAACAATGTCATCTGGGTTTCGCTTGCGGGGGTTCTTTTTATTTCCCTATCTCACATTATTACAGATAACAACCTTTCGGGCTCCTCGCGTTTTACTTTACCCGGCATTCTTATCATCTTGATCTTCAGCCTGGTTTTGCTGCGAAATGGATTTGTTCGCACAGCCGGGTTGGTCGTCATTGCGGGGATATGGGCAACACTGACCTACGAAATATACAATGCCAATGGATTAAGGGATGTCTCTATTTTGGCATACTTCATTCTGGCGTTGCTTTCAACCTTGTTCATGGGCTGGAAGATCGGAGTCGTCGTTGGCGTTCTCTGCCTGACTGTGATCTGGCATCTGACCTACCTTGAACTTTCAGGCTTAAGAAGTTTTGAGCTTGCAAGCCCCGTGAATTATGCCAGAGACCTGACCGCCATTTTCATTATCTCCGTCAGTGTTTTTTATTTGATCGTTCAACGGCTCAACCAGACCCTCTTGGAATCCAGGCTCGAACTGCGCGAACGCCTGCGTGCAGATGACAAAATGAACACGCAAGCACAATACCTCGCCGCGCTTCATGATACCGCCCTGGGGCTGGTCAACCGATTGGAACTTTCCCCCCTCCTTGAGTTGATTCTGAGCCGCGCCAGTGAATTGTTAGATACCCCGCATGTGGGCATTGACCTCATTTCTTTGGGAGATAACGTATTGATCCAGGAATTTGGAATCGGCGTTTTCGCAAATTGGAACGGAGAATTTACCTCAAAAGGAGTGGGGGTTACAGGCAAGGTATGGGATCAAGGAAAAACGATCCTGGTTCAAGACTATGATTATTACCCCACCCCAGACCCCAAGGTGTTGAACTATCGATTAGGCTCTGTGATGGGAACGCCGCTGCGTTCGCAAGAAAATGTGATCGGAACTTTATTGGTCGCTCATACCGATAAAGCAAAAACCTTTACCCCGGAACAGGCAGCCCTGCTTGAGCGGTTTGCGGCATTGGCATCGGTAGCCATTGATAACGCCCGTCTCTATGAAAAAGCCCAAACCGAGATCATTGAGCGGAAGATCATCGAGCAGGAACTGCGTTCCAGTGAGAGCCGTTTTAGAAAAGTATTTGAAAACAACAAGATCGCCATTGTTATCGTAACGCTGGAGAAAGGCATCTTCTTAGAGGCAAACGAAGCATTCTGGAAACTTTCCCAGCTAATGCCTGAAAAAGCGCTTGGTCGACCGGTTACCGATTTCAGCCTTTGGTCTAACCCGGCTGAACGTGATGAGTTTGTGCGCAGCCTTTTAGAGAAAGGTTCTCTTCAAGATGTAGAGGTCGATTTTCCAGGAGAAGCAGAAGGGGCACGAACAGCGCTTGGGTATTACGAGATCATCAACGTTCGTGACCTGCAATGTATTTTGTGCATGTTCTACGATATTACCGAACAAAAGCAGACACAGAACGCCCTGAAGAACGCCGAATCCCGCACACGCGCCATTATTGCCTCCATACCCGATCTGATCTTTGAGGTTTCACGCAACGGCGTCTTTTTGGATTTTCTGGCATCCAGTGAATTGGTTCCGATCATGCAGCCTCATGAATTTATTGGCAAGACCATGCACGATCTATTCCCCCCGCTTATTGCAGATCAAGCCATGTTCGCAATTGAACGTGCCATTAACACAAGCCAGGTTCAGGCATTTGAATACGGCTTGCCCCCTGAAGAAGAGATCCAATTTTTTGAAGCGCGGGTGACACCGGTGACAGATGAGACTGCCATTATTATGATCCGTGATATCAGCCAGCGTAAATGGGTGGAGACTGAGCGCGAGAAGCTGATTCAGGAACTGGAAGAGAAGAATGCCGAATCTGAGGCGCTGCGTGATGGACTTTCCATTATCGTCGAAACTCTGGATGAGACCAGAACCGTATCCCTGATCCTCGAACAACTCGAAAAGGTAATCCCTTACGATAGCGCATCTGTTCAGCTCCTAAATGAAGATGTATTGGAGATCGTCAGCGTACGGGGATTCTCTTCACCTGAAAACCATATTGGTCTTAAATATAAAATAGATAAAAATGAGCCGTCGTACCCCTTATTGATGGGGACTGCACCCTATATTCTTGAAGATGATGCTCAGAGAACATTGACTGCTTTTCAATATGATACGAAAGATAAAAGCATCCATTCGTGGATGGCGATTCCGCTAAAGGTAAAAGGGAAGATTTTTGGCATCATCGTGTTGGATGGGCACAGAATTGGACAATTCACCCAAAAAGATGTAAGCCTGGCGCTCACCTATGCAGACCAGGTTGCCATTGCGCTGGAAAATGCACGCCTTTTCAGTGAAGTTCAAGCAGAGTTGATAGAACGCAAACGGCTGATCGAAGAATTGGAAAGCAAGAATGCCGAACTTGAACGGTTCACCTACACAGTTTCACACGACCTGAAATCTCCGGTCATTACCATTCGCGGTTTCCTCGGTTTTCTGGAACAAGATGTTCTGAGCGGCAACCAGGTGCGCCTTCGCAGCGATATTAAGCGTATTTCAGACGCAACTGAAAAAATGCAATCCTTGCTAAATGACCTACTCGAACTCTCCCGCCTTGGAAGGCTGGTCAATCCTTCATCCGTTGTTCCATTTAATGAGATCGTGGATGAAGCCATTGAGATCGTACATGGGCGCATTCAAAAGGTTATGGCGCAAGTGAGTATTCAGCCTGATATGCCTTCAGTCTATGTAGACCGTCCGCGAATGGTGGAAGCCTTGCAAAACCTGATCGATAATGCCGCAAAATTCGCGGGAGAGAATCCGCGTATTGAGATCGGGCATGCAGGTGAAGAGAATGAAATGCCCATTTTTTATGTCCGTGATAATGGCATAGGAATTGCAGCTCAACATCAGGAACGCGTGTTTGGGCTTTTCAATAAATTAGATGCAGATACCGAGGGAACGGGGGTGGGTCTTGCCCTGGTAAAGAGAACGATCGAAGTGCATAAAGGCAGAATCTGGCTCGAAAGCGAACCGGAAAAAGGTTCTACGTTCTACTTTACACTACCCGCACCTGTTGTCGAACCGAATTCTAAATCGTGATATAACTGGCATCATCTCATCCGCGGAGGACTAAAAAATGAAACATGCAGTCAGTATTAGTATTGGTTCATCCAAACGAAACAAGGCTGTGGAAGTAAATTTATTTGGGGAGATGGTACGCATCGAACGCATTGGCACCGACGGGGATATGGAAGCCGCCGCACAGAAGTACAAGGAATTAGATGGGCAAGTGGATGCCTTTGGGGTGGGGGGCGCAGACCTTGAAGCCCTGGTGGATGGGAAAGTCTATCCGTTCTATTCTGTCCGACCCATGGTGCGTTTCGTTAAAAAAACGCCATTGGTCGATGGCGGCGGTTTAAAAAACACACTGGAAAATAAAGCCGTCCCCTTTATAGATGCCAAGATCGGCGATTACATCAACCAAATGGGAAAAAAAGTTCTCATTCCCGTCGGCGTAGACCGCTGGGGGTTATCCACATCGTTTGCAGAAGCTGGGTACGAAACCGTTTTCGGCGATATGATGTTCGGTTTGGATATTCCCATCCCCGTCCGCACGATCAAAGGGCTTAGAACGATTGCCGCTTTACTCATGCCCATTGCCGGGCGTTTACCTTTCGAAATGCTGTACCCCACCGGTGAAAAACAGGAAAAGCATGTTCCAAAATTTCAAAAATATTATCACTGGGCAACCGTGATCGCCGGCGATTGTCATTACGTAAAACGCCATATGCCGCTTGAGAATATGCAGGGCAAGGTGGTCGTTACCAATACCACCACCCCAAGTGATGTCGAGTTTTTCAGAAATGTTGGCATCAAATACCTTGTCACTACCACTCCCGTCATGGATGGGCGCTCGTTCGGCACGAACATGCTCGAAGCCGCGCTGGTTGCCGCCTCGGGTAAGGGGCGCCCGCTTTCATGGGATGAACTAAGCGAAATGATAACCAAACTTGGGTTTGAACCTCAGTTGCAGGAGTTGAATTAACGTATGAAGATGAATGCCATTGTCCTTGCCGGGGGCATCCCCCAACCGAATGAACCCCTGTACGAATTTACCAACGGCAGTTCCAAAGCCCTGATTGATGTGGCAGGTAAACCCATGGTGCAGTGGATCCTTGATGCTTTGGGAAAATCCAAAGTGGTCGATCAGGTCATCGTTATTGGGCTTTCACCCAAGAGCGGTGTCACCTGCTCCAAACCCCTGCACTTCATCTCCAATCAGGGACGTATGCTTGCCAACATCATTGCCGGTTCAGAAAAATCGCTTGAGCTTACCCCCAAAAGTGAATATCTTCTGATTTGCAGCGCCGATATCCCCGCCCTGCAAGCCGGCATGGTCGATTGGGTCGTGAAGACCGCCATGCAAACCAAAGACGATCTGTACTACGGAGTATGCCCCAGGGAAGTGATGGAGACACGTTACCCCAACTCCAAACGCACCTACACAAAGTTAAAAGAGATGGAACTTTGCGGAGCAGATGTCAACCTCGTCCGTATCAGCATCATCAAAGAACATATGGACGTGTGGGAAGCGTTGATCGGCAACCGTAAAAGCCCCATGCGTCAGGCATCCATCATTGGCTTTGATACGCTCTTCCAGCTTGCCACCCGTCAATTTACATTAGATGCACTGGTTGAACGCGCATCCCAGCGCATTGGCATCAAAGGTCGCGCCATTGTCTGGGAACACGCCGAACCCTGCATGGATGTAGACAAGCCCCACCAACTCGAACTGATGCGCGAAGACCTTGCCCGTCAGATTCGTTCTGAAAAAGCCAAATCAAGGGCGGCTGCGAAAAAATGAGTTTCCGCTCCATCCTCGAACTCGATGCCCGGCTTTCCAGTCAAATGCGAGTGGCTGAAAAGCCGGGTCTATTGCGCAACATCGCCATCTTCTTTGCCCATTCCGGCGATTCATGGTTTTGGGCAGCGGCGCTCATCATCGTATGGTTCTTCAGCAACCCCGCATGGCGTCAGTGGGAAACCGTTGAATTCTTTGGGCTTTCCGGTTTGGCAGTAGTAGTGTTGGCAGTCAAATTTCTTGTCAAACGCAAACGACCCGAAGGTGAATGGGGCGGCATCTACCGCAACACCGACCCGCACTCCTTCCCATCTGGACACGCCGCCCGCGCCTTCCTCATTGCGACGATCGCCTCGGTGCTTGCTCCGCCCTGGCTTGCTGCCATCCTTTGGGTTTGGGCGCCGCTGGTAGCTTTAGCGCGTGTCGCCATGGGCGTTCACTACCTCTCCGATATTATTGCCGGAGCCGTACTTGGCATCATAGTCGCTTTACTTGGCTTGCAGTTCTATCAATTTCTCATAGACTGGTTCTCAGGGCTGACGGGTTTTATGTTCTGGTAACTTTACCGAAACATTTTGAGCAATCCGCTTTTTAAGCGAATAAAATAATTACAATAATGGAGGAATAAATGACATTCAACGAAACGTCAACAGGATCAGATACAAAAAGAAATCCCCGCTTAGCTTATGTAATAATCTTTGCTGTGCTAGGCGCTTTGTGGGTCTTTAGTGGCATTATGAACTTATATTTAATGAACGCCGCCGCTAGTCTTATTGTTATAGAACCCTTGACTATCGTGTTTGATATTGTGTGTGGTGCTCTGCTACTCTTGTCAGCTTTTGTGGTTTTCAAAGGAAAGGGCATTGCAATTTGGACCTTTAGTGGGGTAATTTTGGTTAACATTGCAGGTAGCCTTGTCATGGGGCGTAGCGTTAATTTTTTTGTCGTATTAATGGGAATAGTGTTTGTAAACCAATTGTTTAACTTGAAAAAGCAAAAAGAACTCTCTTAGAGAGCGTTTCTTAAGTCTTTTTTGTACACGGATTTGACGGATTACACGGGCAAACACAGATTTTTTAAGGGATTTTTCCGTGAGAATCCGTGAAATCAGCGTAATCCGTGTACAAAAGAAACAGTCTCTTAAAGTTATTAGGGTGCTTACTAAATTTGACTGTAGCCCTAATAGAAATTGAGTAACGGCAATGAAATCCCACACCTTTCGCCTCAAGCCTCAACAAGACCTATTCGACTCCATCGAAGATTTTGTAAAACAAAATAATATCGAAGCGGGCTGTATCCTCTCCAGTGTAGGCAGCCTAACCCATGCCACCCTGCGCCTTGCCAACCGAGATTATTACAACGAATACGAAGGTCATTTTGAGATCGTCTCCATGACGGGAACCGTTTCGATCCACGGCTCGCACATCCATGTTTCCATTTCAGATGGTGATGGCGTGACGATAGGCGGGCACCTCGTGAGCGGATGCAAGGTCTACACTACGGCTGAGATCGTTTTATTGGAATTGGATGATGTGATCTACAAGCGGGAATTGTTTGAAAACGATTCGGGGTATGAGGAATTGGTTGTTTATAAAAAGTAAGGGCGACCCTATGTGCCCCGAAGGGGTATGCGGTCGCCCTTTGCTTTATTTTCAGTAAAAAAGATGGGGGCAAGCCGGATGGGGGCAATCCCCATCCCTACGAAATGGCTTTTAAAAATTCTTCCTGATTTGTCACTGTTTCTCTTAACCCCAACTGCTTTCCTAACCGTGTTAACTGCGGCGGGTCCACATAGGTTTGCGCCAAAATTTCCTCCTGCCCCAATACATCACGAGCCGATCCATCAAGTACCACCTGCCCCTTTGCAAGTGCAATGATGCGCTCAAAATTCTCGGCGCAGAAATCAATATCATGTGTAATGGTGATGACGGTCTTGCCCTCACGCTTTAGTTCGGCGATCACATTGGCAATGCGCCCCACATTAACCGCATCTTGTCCGGTGGTGGGCTCATCAAAGATAATGATGGGCGTATCCATGGCGATGATGGACGCCAATGCCACCATTTTGCGCCAGGTGGGTGAAAGGTCGTAGGGATTGGTTTCCGTTTTGTCGTGTAACTCTGTCAATGCCATTGCACGTTTGACCAGTTCATCCGCTTTCGACTTCTCATACCCCAAATTTTTTGGACCGAACGAAACTTCGGTGAGCACATCCCGCGAAAATAATTGCTCATCGGGGTTTTGAAATACATAGCCAACCCGTGAAGCCAGTTTTGCGGTGGGGTATTTTGTGGTTTCCCATTCGCCAATGGATACAGTGCCAGATGTCGGTTTGAGCAGCCCATTGAAGTGACGTACCAGGGTTGTTTTCCCGGCGCCGTTTTGCCCAACAATGGCAACCTGCTCACCCGGGTTGATGGTGAGGCTGATCCCTTTCAGAGCTTCCAAGCCGGTGGAATAGGTGAAACGAAGGTCTTTGATGTTTATGTTCATAGTTGTTTATTTATCGTAATTCGTAATGCGTGACCCTTGCGCCGCTCGCAAGGGCAGGTGTACGTAATTTTACGCATTACGAATTACGCATCGCGCTTAAATCCTTCCATTGCCTCAATCAACGTGACCGGCAATTTTTCTTTCTTCCACAGCCCTTGCTTCTTTGCTTCTCTCGCCACAGATGTATATCTTGAAACGCCAAAACCGTTTTCAACCAATATATCCGAAGTCAATACTTCACTGGGCGTTCCTTCCAACAGAATTTGACCCTCCTTCAAAGCGATTACGCGGTCTGCGAAGTTGGCGATCCATTCCACTTTGTGTTCCACCATGACGACGGTCATGCCTTCTTCTGCCATTTTGCGTACCACGCCGAAGACTTCGCGGGTGCCGATGGGGTCCATTTGCGAGGTGGGTTCGTCGAGGACTAAAAGCCTGGGTCGCATGACCAAGATCGAGGTCAGTGCGACGCGTTGTTGCTGTCCGCCAGAGAGAGAATAGGGAGACCGGTCGGCTAAATCGCTGATCCCGGTCAGGGACATGGCATCCTCCACTCTTTTTTTCATTTCATCACGAGGCACGCCGATGTTTTCCAAACCGAAGGCGATCTCTTCAAAGACGGTGTATTTCGCGCCGGAAATTTGATTGAACGGATTTTGGAACGCCAGCCCCACATTTAAGACCCACTCGTCGAGCGTGGACTGGCTGGATTTCTTTCCATCCACTTCGATCTCGCCGTTGATCTCGCCTTTGAAAAAATGCGGCACGAAACCTGCCAGCGCGTAGCACAGCGTAGATTTGCCCGCGCCGTTGGGACCAATGACCGAGACAAACTCACCCTCTTGAATTTGCAAACTGAGGTTTTGCAATACCGGCTTTTCGGTAAGCGGATATTTGTAGGTAACGTTCTGAAGATTTACGAAAGCCATAGATTCAACCCAATGGAAACGATGATGAGTACGAGCAAAACCCAGCGCAAGGACTTATCGAAAGCGGGGTCGGGAATTTCATGCAAGGATGTTTTGGCATGTTTGGAGGTAAAGCCGCGTGCTTCGATGGCAATGGCTCGTTCTTCCACTTCAACTAATGAGCCGAATACGAGCGGACCGATCAGCGGGATAAGTGAACCGGCGCGTTTGAGGAAGCTGCTTTCGGTATCCAACCCGCGTGAACGTTGGGCAGAGATGATGGTCTGCGCCTTGGCTTGCATCTGCGGCAGAATTTGCAGGGTGGAGATGATGACGTATGCGAATTGCCCGGGCAATCCGCGGCGGGTGAGGTCAGACATCAACTCGCTGGGGTGGGTGGTGAGCAGGAACAAGGTGAATGCGGAAACCATGACGACGATACGCATGGCATTGCGAAAGGCGAACATGACACTTTCGGAGGTCATATCTAAAAAATAAAATTGGAAGATGATGTCTGTGCCAACCGGTTGGAAGAAGGCTTGCATGAGGAACAAAAATCCTGCGGCAGGGATGATGAGCCGCAGGGCGGTGAGTGCGAACTCGCGGAAAACTTTTCCCAGCAGGCTGAGTGGAATGATGGCGATCAACACGAGCAGGTGGGGCGTCCAATACCAGGGGAAGGTGAAAGCAAGCAAAATGAGTGCGAGTGTGAGCACCAACTTGGTCAATGGGTTGAGGTGGTGCAGGAAACTGTCTCGTTGAATGTGGAAGGATAGGCGTTCATGCATAGACGTGGATTATACCCAGTAGATAAATTAAAAGAGACCAGAAACCTGATCCCTTTGAAATAAGACCGCTGACCGCGGACGGCGGTCTGTCGTCCGCGGTCAGTTTTAGATTAGACCTCTTGCATAAGTATTTGTAGGGCGGGTTTTCAACCCGCCATGTATCAAATTTCAAGAGGGCGTCAGGCTAAAAGCCTGACCTACGATTGACTTTTGCAAGAGTTCTATTTACAAAAAATTACGTTTCTTACCCGCCCAGGATATTCCTTAGCATGAACGCCGCGAACAAGACCAGCGCAACAACCACGCCAATGGCAATGTACAACTGGGTGCTGCTTGCGCCGCCTTCGGTTGCAACTTGGTTTGCCTTGGGATAGCCGCCAATGGTGCGCTTGGGCAAGCCTTGAATAATGGCAAAGGCGATCATGGCTGTGGTGATCTTATCGACCGGTTCGGTGAGGAAGCTGGTGCTGACCACAGCCGACCAAATGCCTTGTCCCGTTTGAAGCAGATACGCGGTAATAAAAGAGGAGCCGCTGGCTGTAATGCCGCCGAAGAGGTACACAGCAATCGGGGTGGAAACGATGGCAGCGGTAAGCGCAACCACGAAACCGGTCACCACGACTTTCCACCAACTCTTGAAGAAACCCCACTGCGCCATGCGACCTGCCATGTAGCCGATCATCGCGGCGACGGGCCACCACGGGAACGCGCCTGGGTCGATGGCAATGCCCCAGATCACGTTCGAGAGCGCACCGGTCAGAGCGCCAGCCCACGGTCCGCACAGGACAGCCACCATTACGGTTCCGATCGAGTCCAGGAACACAGGCAGTTTGAGAACGAGGACGATTTGACCCACCGCAATGTTAATGGCGATGGCGATGGGAATGAGTACCCACGTCTGTGTATTGAAGTTACTCTTGATCTTGTCCAACATGTTTCCTCCGAAAAAGTTGATTTAATCAATTACCTTGCCCATAATAACACTTTTGCTTTGTATGCGTCACGAAATATTCCTCGCCAGTTTCTCCATCCGTTCCAAAAACAACTCCATAAACATGCGCGGACGGACGCCCATTGCCACCTTCATATTTTTTTGTTTATTTTCGTAATTATAAAAATCAGCAAAGGTCTTGCCCAACCCCACACCCGTGGAAATATCCACATCCACCACCAGGTCTTGGTAGTCGCAAATTTCTGGCATGAAGGTCAGCGCCAATGTCATCGGGTCATTGATGACACAGCCCTCGATGCTTTGATATTCATCGTGAAACTCCATGTAAAAGCGGGTCGAGTCTGCGATGAACTTTGTAATGGGTGAGTTGATCTTCAGCAACCGATTCAGATCATCTTTTGTAAAGATACATTGATACGTCACATCCAGCGGCGTGAGCGTCATCGGCATCCCCGAATGAAAAACAATATGCGCCGCGTGCGGGTCAACATAGGTGTTGTATTCTGCCTGCGCTGTGGTATTACCCGGGTGCTGGATCGCCCCGCCCATGATGAACACTTCTTTCACATTCTGCACAATGCGCGGCTCTTTACGAATTGCCAATGCGATATTCGTCAGCGGACCGATCGCCACCAATGTGACTTCTCCCGGGCGAGACATGATCTGCTCAATGAGGAAATCGCTTCCGTGCCCCGCCTTGGGCTGGGTCAGCGGTTCTGGAAGTTGAGCATACCCGAGACCTTGATTCCCATGCGTTTCCGGCGAGAGCAATGACTCCTTCACAAGCGGCAGGTCACAACCTTTGAAAACCGGCACATGGCTCGCCTGTGCCAACTCCAAAACGGACAGCGCATTCTTCGTCGTCTGTTCAGTGGAGACATTTCCGTGGACGGCGATCACGCCGTCCAAAATAATTTCAGGCGAAGCCGCCGCCAGCAAAAGCGCCAGCGAATCGTCAATGCCAGGGTCGGTGTCAATGATGATGTGTTTAGGCATAATTAATTTCCGTAGGTCACGTTTTCAACGTGACTGTCACGCTACAAGCGTGACCTACTTAACCTTTCCATTCTTTCCACAAATAATTCCACGAACTCGCGCCCTTTCACACCCAGCGCAACTTGCATGTTCGCGGGCTGCTTCGCAACCTTCATAAAGTCGGCATAGGTCTTGCCTGTGGAAACGCCGCCCGAAATATCCACATTGACGTAGTGTTTTTCAAGCGTAAGCAGTTCTGGCGCAATCACCGCCGCAACCGTCAGCGGATCGTGCAAGGCACAGCCATTGAAGCCTTCGTACTTGAGATAGAACTCCATGTAATCGGCGGTCACATCATGAACGAGACGCGCAATCGGCGAATCGATCTTGTTGAGCCGTTCCACATCTGCCGAAGTGAGCAGGCACTTGTAGGTGGCGTCTAACGGAATGAGTGTGATGGGAATGCCGGAATTGAAAACGATATGTGCAGCGTGTGGGTCTTCGTGAATGTTGAACTCTGCCAACGGCGATACATTCCCGCCCGAACGGATCGCCCCGCCCATGATGACCAACTCTTTCACAGACCTTGCAAACTTCGGCTCTTTGCGAATGGCAAGCGCAACATTGGTCAAAGGACCGATGGCAAAGAGGGTCAACTCGCCGGGTTCAGCTAGGAAGCGTTCGATCAAATAATCTACGGCATGGGTTTCGATGGGTTTGTTCTTCGGCTCGGGCAAAACTGCCTGCCCCAGCCCGCTTTTACCGTGTACTTCTTCGCCCTGTGTGCCATGCGGCGGTTTGATGAGCGGAGTGGAACATCCTTTTGCAACTGGAATGTTTCGGGCATTCAGGAATTCCAGTAATGCCAGCGCATTGCGGGTGGTCTTTTCGAGATTGACATTGCCTTGCACGGTGGTGAGCGCTTCAAGTTGAATCTCTGGTGAAGCCAGCATGAGCAAGATGGCAAGCGCATCGTCTGCGCCGGGGTCGGTGTCGAGGATGATTCGGGTTGTGGGCATATGATCCTGTATGGACAGGGCTCGCCCCTGTCCTCATGTTTTTTATATTTTTAACTCACCTTACACAGTTTTGTTAAAATGTGCAAGTTTTCCCTCACCCTAGCCCTCTCCCAAAGGGAGAGGGGACTCCCTTCCCCTTCGGGGGAAGGGTTGGGGATGAGGGTGCGTAAGGTGAGTTTTTAACACATGGGAAAATAGGACACGCCTTGCGCGTATCCCTACGTGATGAATTTTGTGACCTCATCCTTTGTGGGCAAGGAGGGTTGTGCGCCAAATTTGGTGGTTGCCAGTGCGCCGCAGGCACAGCCATAGCGGACGGCGTTCTGTAGTATCAAGGTTTGCCCCTGCGTATCCAATGGCAAGCCGTTAGACTCCAAAAGTTTTGCTGCGAACCCGCCAATGAAAGCATCGCCTGCGGCTGTGGTATCAACCACATCTACTTTATATGTGTCTACTTGCTCTACTTGTGTGTTCGTCACCAACAACGCGCCTTTACTGCCCAATGTCACAATGACGGTCTTCACGCCTTGTTTCAAAATTTCTTTCGCGGCAACTTCAGCGGATGCAACATCTGTAACCGGCGAGCCGGTTAGCAATGCCAGTTCACTTTCGTTGGGGATGAGAATATCCACATGGGCGAGTAATTCAGCGGGCAGGGGTTTGGCAGGCGCGGGGTTGAGGATGACGGTCAGTCCATTGGCGCGGGCTTGTTGCGCGGCGTGGAGAACTGTCGGCGTGGGGATCTCTAACTGGAGCAGGAGCAGCTTCGAGGTTAAGAAAGAAGCGGGGTCTACGTCTGCTGGTGAGACCTTGCCGTTCGCGCCTGGTGAAAGCACAATGCTGTTCTGCCCATTCGCATCCACCACGATGATAGCGGTGCCGGTGGCAGAATCCGTTTTCAAGACATGTGATGTGTCCACTTGATTGGCATTGAGATTCTCAACGAGGAAGGATGCAAAGCTATCGCTTCCGACCCGTCCGATCATTGCCACCTGCGCCCCATGCCTTGCCGCCGCCACAGCCTGATTCGCACCCTTGCCGCCGGGGATGATCTGCAAGTCGTCTCCGCTGATGGTTTCACCCGGCTGTGGAAAGCGCGGCGATTTGACGACGAGGTCTGCATTGAGTGAGCCGATGACGAGGATCTTGTTCATGGGTGTATTTTACATTAGGTATAGGTCACGCTTCAAGCGTGACCTACGGTGTTTTATCTGGCAAATGGATTGAAGTTTGTCTCTCTATCGAAATAGTCTTCGTTTTCTACCTGCTTCAATTTACCAACCACAAGATAGGTGATGGGCGTCATCAGTGCTTCGATACCGACCTTGAAAAGGTAATTGGTGAATGCAAGTGTGACGAAGAGACTCCACGGGAAGATGCCGAATGCCGATGCGATGGCGACGAATATGACGGAGTCGATGGCTTCGCCAACCAGGGTGCTGCCAATGGTGCGCGTCCACAGCCAGCGACCGTTGGTGAGGATTTTCATTTTGGCGAGCACGAACGAGTTGAAGAACTCACCGAGCCAATAGCCGGAAAGACTCGCCACCACAATGCCGCCGGTGCTCATGCCGCCAAGAATCGCTTGATAAGCATGAGCACCGGCGTAGGTTTGCCATGTGGATTCGCCTGGCATGATGCCAATGAGCCAGAGGGTAAGAGATGTGAGAATGAGCGCGAAGAAACCCGTCCAGATCACGCGGCGCGAGCGTTTGTACCCATACACTTCGGTGAGGATGTCGCCGAAGACATAGCTGATGGGGAAGAGTAGTGTTCCTGCGTCAAAAGCGAGCGGAATGTTGAAGAGGCTGACGCCCCAATCTACGATCTTGGCAGAGGAGGCGATGTTGCTGGTGATGAGCACGGCAACAAAGAATGCCATGATGGTGTCGAAATGTTTGTAAGATTTCATGGAAATCCTTTCTGAGCGAGCAATAGTTTTACCATTAAATAAGTAGGTCACGCTTCAAGCGTGACCTACTTTGTTGACCTACTTTGACCTTGGTGTAACCACTCCACCTTTTACATCCCAAATATCTGCGCTCTTGGTGAACTCGGGAGAAAAAAGATTCAAGTCGGTGGCGGTGAATAGCACTTGTGATTCCTGCGTCACGTACCGCAGCAGGTCGGCGCGGCGCGAGGCATCGAGTTCTGCCATCACCTCGTCCAACAAAATGACGGGGTACTCGCCGGTGCGTTCCTTCATCCATTCGACCTCGGCGAGTTTCAACGCCAGCAGCGTGGTGCGGATCTGTCCGCGTGAACCGTAATTGCTTACGTCTGCTTTGTTGATGATGAAACGCAGGTCATCGCGGTGCGGACCGATGGTGGTGACGCCGCGTGCGATCTCTTCACCGCGAATTGTTTTTAGCTGTGCAAGAAAACCTTCTTGAATATCTTTAAGCTCAATGGAGGAGCGGTCAATTGTTGTATCAAGTTTCAAGCCGAATTGACCATCGGGTTTGGGCAGCGGATCGTAGGCGGGTTCATAGGCGAGACGCAAAATTTCGGCGCCGCGAGTCAACTCGTGATGGATGCGCGAAGCGAGACGTTCGATCTCTTGAACGGCTTGAATGCGCCAATGGATGAGTTGCGCTCCGTGTTGTACCAACGCCTCATCCCAGACGTTGAGTTGGCTGCTGTTCCCCCTCGACAAGCTCGGGACAGTGCCCGACCCCTCGTTCAACGCTTTGAGTAATGCATTGCGCTGTGTGACCGCCTGTGAATAATCGCTGAGTGTGCGTGCGTAGGCAGGGACGGCTTGCGCCAGTGCGAGGTTGAGGTAACGGCGGCGCTCGTCGGGTCCGCCTTCGATGATCTGCGACATTTGCGGCACAAAGATGACCGCGTTGAAATGTCCGATCACATCATTGACTTGGCGCTTCACCCCGTCCAACAAAATCTCTTTACGCAGGCGCTGCCCGGTTGCACCGGCGGCTTCGAGAATGAGACGCGCCTCAAGGCGGTGTTTGGTTTTGCCGCGCTGGTAATCTGCCACGAGCCGCGTCACTGCCAGCGGATTTTTCGCCTCGTGAAAGTTCACCATTTGTCTATCTACATTGGTTTGAAAGGATGTGAATGCTGCAAGAAAATATATGGCTTCGAGGACAGATGTTTTGCCCTGCGCGTTTTGTCCGGTTAACACAACTGCCCGCTTTGGAAGGTCGGCATCCAAACGGGTGAGGCTGCGAAAGTTGGTGAGGGAGAGGCGGCGGAGGTGCAAGTTAGTTACCAGTTACCAGTTACCAGTTACTTGAAAAAGTAATTGGTAACTGGTGATTATTAATCGAGCGGGGTTTCTTCTTCTTCGCTGGGTTTCCAAACGCGGATGGCTTTATCGGTGAAGAGTATGCCGAAGAGATGGTCAATTTCGTGCTGAAAGATGCGGGCTGTCCAGCCTTCCACTTTGTGCTTTACAGGCTTTCCGTGGCGGTTGAGTCCTTTTACCTGAATCCACTCGTGGCGCTCTACTTCGCCGACCACGCCAGGGATGGAAAGACAGCCTTCGATGCCCATCACCATTTCTTCAGATTTTTTGACGATCTCAGGGTTGATAATGACATATTGCTTTTTCTTGGGTTCAGGAGCGCCTTCTTCGAGGTCTTCATCTTCCGCTTCGTTTTCGAAATATTCCACCACGGCTAATTGCATGGGCAGGTTGATCTGCGGCGCAGCAAGCCCAACGCCGGGGGCATCGCGCATGGTCTCGAACATGTCATCAATGAGGGTTTGCAGGTCTTTGTTAAATTCGGTAACAGGTTTTGCCTTCTTCCGCAAAATGGGTTCCGGCAGGTGAATGATCTGTCGTAATGTCATGCTGGGTAATTCCTTTTTCTGTGAGCCTTAAGATAAATTCACCATGATGAACAAAGATGAACGGAGATTTGAAAAAACAGCGAAGCATCTTTGTTTATCACTGTTTATCTCTGGTGAAATTCTTTTGTAAGCCTTATTTTGACTTGGAGCGGCAATAATACTTGCATTATCCGTTCCACGCCACCCTTGTTTAGAATTCGCCGGTGTAATCGCCGCCGCCATCGTAGTCCATTTCGCCGTCGAAGCCTTCTTCGCCTGAGTACTCGTCGCCGTAGCCTTCTTCGCCGCCCATCGGCATATCTTCAACCTCTTGCGATTCCTTCGCTGCAACGGCAAAGGGATTGGTCTTGCGTTCGTCCTTTTTTACTTCGGCTGGAGCGGTAATGGGTTTGTTGAATTCGCTGGCATTCTGATGGTATGCGGCGATCCAGGTGGCGAAACGTTCCCGGTCTTCCTTGCCTGCATCTTCGCTTTTCTTTGCAATACGCGCCGATCGTCGGCGGTTGATATCCGCCTGAACCGCGGCAGGGTCGATCACATCTTCAAATGCCATTTGCGTACCGCCGACGGTAATGTATACCGTGCCATAGTTGAACAGGTAGGCAATGAAACCATTCCGTTTGTACGATGTGCTCAAAATGGCTTCAATCTGTGCCGAGCGTTTTTCTTCGGTGCCGAAGGGCTTGCGGTCAATATCGAAGATTTCGTCGTTGGTGATCATGAACGTGTCGTTCTGCCAGTCGGTAAATTCGTACCATAGCCAGAACCCAACCGGCAGCATCAGCAAAAGCATGAGCACAATAATGGTATCTGGGCTGTACCCGCCCGAGGCATTTTGCCGAATGAACGATAATTCGGCTGATGCGGCGAGTAAATAAATGCGCCAAAAAAATATGCCCAGTACGATCAGCGTTAATGCAATGGGACGCCACGCCCGCCTGACCAGAATGAGCCAGTGTTTATGGTAGATCACCTTGCCGCCATCTTCCAAACGAAGTTGGAAAAAACGGCTTAATGCCAAAAGCCAGAGCGGGGTGCTTAAAACCTTTTCTTCATCCACCGCCACCACGGGGGCAAGTTCCACCTTCCGCTTTTGGATCGGGAGCCCCAGCTTTTGTTTGATGGTGTCTTTCATCACGTCCATCTGGCTGCGGGTGGTAATGGCTTTGGTGCGCTCCCAGTACTCGCGGATCATATCTGCCGCCTGAGCGGCATGTTCCACATTGTCAAATTCGAGCTTGCCTACAAACGTCCGCACGATCACATTGCCAAACCCCAGTAACTTTCCAAAATAATCGGTTTCCACGCCCACCGAGAGGATCGTTCCAAGCGGCGCTTCTTCACGGCTATCGTGCAGGAAGATGATCTTCTCCAGCCAGACCACACGCTGGTTGGTAACGATAAAGTAGTCATTGCTCCAATCAATGGCGCTCCAAATCCCCCAGCCCAGTACGAACACAAACCCAGCAATGCTCAAGGCAAAAGGAGTGGTGGCTGCGGTCAACATTCCCAAGAACAGCAGCCCCAGCGGAACAAGCGTAGCCAATACAGGTTTGACCAAAGCAACGAACAAACGGAATTTATGGCGGCGCGCAATGAAGTAGATCACCTCGTTTTTGCCCAGCCACTTAAAGTTCGTAGAGCGTGCCAGTTTACGGCTTTGAATGGAAACTTCAAAATTCGGTCTTAAGATTTCGTACTGTTTGAGAATTGCTTCAAACGCGGCGCGTGAAAGAAAAAGCAGGGTGCTGTTCTCCTGGGTTGTAACCGTGGCAGAGCGGTTGCGGTTCTCAAATAAGGCTTCTTCACCAAAATAATCAGAAGCGTACATGAGCGAGAGTTGTTTTTCCGTCCCATCCAGTTGGGTTACTGTGACCCGTACCCTGCCTTTATAAACCAAATAAAAGCCGTCAGGCTTGTCTCCGGCTTTGAAGATCACCTTCCCTGAGGCAACCTCCCGCTCTTCGATTTTTGCGGCAATACCGGCAAGTTGATTTTGATCCAACCCGTTGAAGAGATGGATCTTATCGAGAAAAATGACGAGGTCTTTTATTTCAAGCACGGGATGATTCTATCAAACTTCACGCACAATGGCGCAACCGTAGGCGGGAGTCTCTGTCAGCGCAGGCAACTGCCCGGCAAGCAGCGATTCAACCACCTCGTCGAGAAAGAAGCGGGAGGGCTTGCGCTGGCGAAAGGTCACATCATCCACGGCGCCTCGGTAGCGCAGGATTCCATCCCGATCGACGATGAAAACATGCGGAGTGGTCTGCGCCCCAAACAGGTCTGCCGCCTCACAGTTCGCATCATGCCAGACGTTTGGCAGGCGGCGGCTTTCAGCGGCTTCTCTCAACGCCTCAACCGTTTCGTTGCGGTTGGATGCGATGGTGAGCATGGAAACATGATTCTGCCATTGCACGAACATGGAGAGGATGGCTTTGTCGGTGCGTTCTGAGTGTGGACACTCGCACGACCAAAAATTGACGATGAGGATGCGCCCGCGATGATCGGACAGGCGCTGCATCTTTCCGTGCAGGTCGGGTAGTTCAAGATCGGGGATGGGTTGGTTAAGTTTCATGGCAGTGTGGGTATAATTTTGTAATGCGTATGATACAGGACTTTTTTGAAAAAATCCAATACAGGTTGAAGCAGCGCCCTGTTTTCTTTGACGTTCTTTTCTTGCTGCTTGCAATGGGGTATGTGTTGTCTGGCGTTGGGCTTGTGCCGTTTCATGGGGATGAGTCGGCGTACCTCATTATCAGTGAAGATTATGACCGCATTGTGAAAGAAGGCGGGTTGGATAAGGTGCTTTATTCACCGGAAGGAAATGGAAAACAATACCTGCGCCTTTCTACCGGCGGTTTTTATTCTTTTACTGTGGGGTTGGTGCGCGACCTGACAAACACCGATGAGCCGATTGAAAAATGGCTGTGGGGTTCTTCGTGGGAAGATAATTTGGCAATGGGAAACATGCCACCGGAGAGTTTGTTGAATTTGGCGCGGTATACATCTGCCGTAATGGGTGCGTTGAGCGTTGTCTTCTTCTTTCTTTTTGTGCGGACGTTGTCGGGATCCCGTCTTGCTGCGTGGGTCTCAACCCTGGCTTTTGTTACACAGGGCGCTTTTTTGGTGAATGTTCGTCGGGCAATGCAGGAGGGACCCAAGTTTTTGTTTTTGGCGGTTGCGGCATATGTTTCTGCGCAGGTGCTGAAAAATATTCAACGGTCAAAGATGGACGCGGTTCCTTACGCGTTATTGGGCGCTGCCACAGGGCTGACCCTTGCCGCCAAGCAGGACACTGCTTTCTTAATTCTGGCGATGTATCTTGGGCTGGCTCTTGTCCCTCTTTTTGAGCGCCTGCCCATGCGGGTATTTTTGGTGAATGGGTTTTATTTGGGCGCGGCAACGATCATTGCGTATGCAACCTTCCTTGTTTTTATGCCGGTGTTTTGGGGGTGGTGGGAAAGTTCGCTTGCGTTGGTGGCGTTGGCATTGGTGTTGTTCCAATTGCCGCAACTTAACAGCGAGGTGTTTGCAAGGCTTCTGGCGTTGGCTGGTTGTGTGACGATGATGGGCGCAACCCTTCTTTCGCCTGCCTTGTGGGCTCAGTTGCATGTTCCGCTTGTGAGTATGGCAGATGCCCGGGAACAGATCGTTGAAGGGCAGGAGGGCACGCTGGATCAGGAACATTCCGATCTGCCTGAGAGGGTCAGGTTCCTTTTTGAAACTACCATTTCCTCAAAAGTTATGTACTTTGAAAATTCAAATTTCGATGTGCCGCCGTATCATGAATTGATCCGTGTGTACGAGCGCTCGGTATTGCGCGGACGTACCGGCTCATGGGCTTGGGATGCTTTACTGGCAGTGTTGGCGTTAGTCGGGGTGTGGGCGTTCGTTCGCAAGTGGGATGCGGTTTCGTTTTTTGCGGTTGTGCTCTTGCTTGTTACGGGGGTGTCTCTGCCGATCCTCATTCCCCTGTTTTGGCAGCGGTACTACTTGATTATGCAAATTCCCTACCTGTTGGCGGCTGGGGTGGGTGCAGTGCAGCTCTGGTCATTTGCAGGGTGGCGCCGCTAATTTCTAAAGGTAACAGTCACCTTTTATTCTTTAGGGCTTACGCAAAACCATTTTTTAACCAGAGATAAACAGCGATAAACAAAGATATTTTGTCCGTTTTTACAATCTTTGTTTATCTTTGTTCATCATGGTGAATTCTGCGTAAGTCCTATCTTTAAAAATTACACCAAAGACTTTAATCCAAGATCCCGACCCCAGCCAATTTTTCGATCACACCCACTACGGCAGAGTTATCGAGGTTGCCCATGCCTTGTTCGACCATGGCGGAGAAGAGTTTGGTGTTCTCGTTTGTGGCTGAAATGGGAATTCCATACTCGCGGGCGGTATCGAGCACGATGTTGAGGTCTTTCAACTGCATGTGAGCTTTGAAGCCCGGGTTACGGTTTCCATCGAACAGACGCGGGGGTTTTACATCGAGCGTCCAGCATTGGGCGGCTCCGGCTTTAATGGCTTCGACCACTTTTTGCGGGTCTACGCCTGCCTTCTTGGCAAAGACAAGTAACTCGCCCATTGCCACCATCTGTGCGGCGACCATGATCTGGTTTGCAGCTTTTGCCACCTGTCCCGCTCCAGCTTCGCCGACGTGTGTGATGGTTTTTCCCATCGCTTGAAAGACCGGCATGGCTTTTTCCAACGCTTCAGTTTCTCCACCGACTATGATGGTGAGTGTGCCGTTTTTTGCGCCAATATCCCCGCCAGAGACGGGGGCATCGAGGGCGAACACTCCCTTTTTCTTGAGCTGTTCGGCAACGAAACGCGCCGAAGCGGGCTTGATGGTGGAGTTATCAACGAAGACCAACCCAGCCTGTGCGCCTGCAATGACGCCATCCTCTTCGTTGAGGGCTACACGTTCCACATCGGGGGAGTCTGGCAGGTTGGTGAAGAGAATATCCACCTGTTCGGCAACTTCTTTGGGCGAGTTCGCCATTTTTGCGCCTTCAGCTGCGAGTTCTTCCATTGCCGCTTTTGAACGGTTGTATACCACCACGGGAAACCCCGCTTTTAGAATGTTCCGTGCGATCGACTTGCCCATCAACCCCAAACCAATGTATCCGACTTTCAGCATGATGTGTCTCCTTGAAGAAATATATCTCTTGCATAAGTGACTTGGATTCCTGTAGTTCTGCTTCAGGTAATGTGGACGAAAGTAGAGCTTTCGGAGTCTTCTTACATTTTTAAGACTTTCGCAAGAGGTCTAATATACGAGGATTATAAATTCACTTTCACTATGGGCATCCCCGTGATTGAATTTCCACGGGTAAACCAAATGCCTCATAAATGGGTACGCCATCCCATTCGGCGGGTATGGGCAGCCCAAGTGCAAACACGGCAGTGGCAGTGGTATCGGTTGTGGTGATGGGGGAGGTCAACTGCGCGGGGATGATCCCTGAGCCAAGTGCGATCCATGGGATGGTCATATCTTCGGGCAGGCTGGAGCCGTGTGTGGTTTCGTGCCCGCCATGGTCGGCGGTGATGATGATGAGCGTTTCTTCCCGTAATCCGCGTCTGTCTAATTCGGCAAGCAGGTTTGCAATTGCCTGATCTGCGCGGAAGAGGACGCTGAGTTGTTCTGGGGAGAGCCAGCCGTATTCGTGTCCCATCCAATCGGCGGTGGGGAAGTGGATGAACATTACCCCAAAATCGGCAGGGAAGTTTTGGATGAGGGTGTCGGTAATGACGAGGTCGCGGTCGTTGATGTATTGAAAAATATCGAGGCTTTGCGGTTCGGTGATCTGTTGCAGCTTTTCCTTGCCAACATACATGACAGTTTGCAAACCCGCAGCATGGGCAACATCGAACAGATCTGTGACCTGGGCGTAACCATTTTCGGGAATGTAATCGTTCCACAGAACGCCGTGTTTATCGGGGCATTGTCCGCTGAGCATGGAGGTGTGTGCGGGGAGCGTGGCGCTCGGGTAGATCGTTTGCGCGGCGAGGGAGTAGGCAGACTGGTTCATCAGTTTCATGAGGGTGGGCATGGGCGCAAGCGGAATGGCATCGGGGCGGAAACTGTCAATGGAGAGGATCAGCACCCGGCGTGTGAGAGGCGTTGGCGTGGGGGGCAGAGTCGCTTCGAGGGTTGGAGTCGCTGTGAGGGTAAATGTCGGCTCGGGTGTTAACGTCAACGTGGCTGTGGGTGTAATTTGCGAAGCAGCCTGACAGGCGATCAAAGTGGAACAAAGCAATAAGGTGAGTGGGATGCGTGACATTCAATCATTATAAAATTAATTTTGTCTTGTTATGCCCATTCTTTTTCCGTACAAGCGCGGGTTGGGAATGTCATTGCGAGCCCGATAGTGCGAAGCAATCCCGGAATGTAGGAGGAGATTGCTTCGTCTGGCTGCGTCCTCCTCGCAACGACATCTTCTGGTATGTCTGATGTTAGACACTCCCTGCGGGTTCATTCTGTCGTTGCCGGCATTTTATATGCTATTATGTACCCGTGGTTTTTAATACAGCAATGACAAGGAGTAAAAAACATGCAACCGGCTGATGATTTTTTATTAGTGGTCGCCGTCATTCAGGAACAAGATTTTGACGCGGCAAATAAATCGCTGCAAACCATCGGCGCATCCCTGACCTATCTTGCCAGTGCGGGCGGCTTTCTTGGCAGGCGCAACACAACCCTGTTGGTTGGAATGCCCGCAAACCGTTTACAAGATGCGCTCAATACCCTGCACGAAGTATGCCGCCAGCGCGTTGAATATATGACCCTCCCCATGGAAGGTTCGCCCATGCCCATGCCTGCGCCGGTCCCCGTTACGGTGGGCGGCGCCACTGTGTTCGCTCTCCCCGTGGAACGCTTTGAGCAAATTTAGGAGAATACCCCATGAAAATGATCATTGTTATCGTACAAGATAATGACGCCGATACCCTGACACAAGTCTTTACGGCGGGCAGTTTTCGAGTCACACGTATTGCGTCTACAGGCGGCTTTTTACGCCGGGGTGTGGTGACCATGCGGCTCGGTGTGGACGAAGAAAAAGTGGACGATGTCTTTCAAACCGTGCGCAATGCGCTCCCTTCCATTGAAGGCAAGAGCCGCGCCACCCTGTTTGTTGTGCCGGTTGACCGCTTCGAACGAATATAAAAATATTTCTCAACAAAGACGTGGAAAGCCCTTCACGTCTTTGTTTTATTTAACTCACCTTACGCGGTAGCACGAGATTTATCTCGTGTTTTCGGGCGACATAAATGTCGCGCTACGAGGGACCCATGAAAAACAAAAAGATTTCAACCCTGTTTGCCCTGCTTTTCCTTGCCCTTGCCTGTGCCAACCCGCTCGCCCCAACAGGAGGACAACCCGCCAATGTGGAGACGATCGTTGCAGCCACGCTTGCCGCGCTTACAGCGGGACCGGGGGATGGAAATACGGCTCAAGCCACGCCCGGGGCGGGGGATTCACCATCCAGCCTTTTGCCACGCTCCATGTATTACCTCGCCAACGACGGCGCACAGTTCAAGCAGGTCTACCGCCTGGAAAAAGATGGAAAGACCATTACACAACTTACCTTTGAACCGGCAGATGTTACAGACTTTGATGTTTCTCAAGTGGATGGCAGTGTTGCGTACGTTGCCGATAACAAGTTGATGAATGTCAATGCCGATGGCAGCAACCGCAGCATGTTGGTAGATGGCGGTCCGGTAGATGAAAACGATTCGTTCATGACCAAACTCAGCAGTTTGGTCTTTTCACCCAACGGCGAAACCATTGCCTTTGGCTACAAAGGCTTGAACTTCTACTCCATCATCAGCGGACAATCCAACCGGGTGCTGGATGATATGGTGGATGAACCCAGCGCCGGACTTTTCATTCCGCGCGAGCTTTACCGCCCCGAGTTATTTTCTGTTGATGGGAGCAAACTCATTATCACGCTTGGCTATTACGAGGGCGCTTCGATGGCGGTTTATTACATGAACGGGGGGGCGCTTGTACGGCTCAACAACGAAGCGCGCGGCATCATTTGTTGCGGTGATTATTCTCTTAGTATCGATGGTTCATCCCTCTACTCCGGCAATCCTTATTCTGGCATGTTTGCCGCCGGTCTTTGGCAGGTGGATACGAATACAGGGAATGTCAACACCCTGTTGTTGGGTGATTATGATAACGACCCGTTGGAGGTGGCTGATAACCCATTTATTGCCTCAGATGGGCAGCTATATTATTTTTATGCCAGCGTGCCTGCCGCCAAAGCCTTTGATAATAACCCTATCCCATTGCAGCTTGTCCGCTCCGCATCTGACGGGGTGACAGACAGAACCGTTCTGCGCCCGGATATCTTTAGCCGTATGAACGAAGCGCTTTGGTCGCCCGATGCCAGCTTCGTGATCGTTGCCAACGGTCAAAACGACCAAACGTACTATGGCGGCACAGCCGAGTTGTACTACACCGATGGTCGCCCGATGATCTCACTATTGCCCTTTGTGCAATCCATGAAATGGGGACCCTAGTTTCTTATTTGCTACCGTACATCACGCCAATGTATGTCGTTGCTTCGCCGCCGTTCTTGGTTTTCGGCGGCGAAGCAACCTCATTTTCAACTGAAATGTGCTTCAAAACAGGAGGTTGCTTCGTCGGGAAGAGCAAGAGCCCTCCTCGCAACGACATTTGTACGGTAGA
>Ga0172373_10002389_pt1 | contig 28824 bp, 24 predicted proteins | sample Lak10m_2_FD_114546 | JGI IMG/M metagenome (GOLD analysis project Ga0172373, IMG submission 114546) | Freshwater microbial communities from Kabuno Bay, South-Kivu, Congo - kab_092012_10m | ecosystem: Environmental > Aquatic > Freshwater > Lake | place: Democratic Republic of the Congo...
CCCCCCACGCCCCCCCTGAACCAATTTGACTTGGGGACCTGCGGTCCCCAATCCCCAGCAAAGGGGTTTCACCCCTTTAGATCCCCAAGACATGGGGCAAGTGGCCATTTTGGGGGTTCTAGGTGCCTTCGGCCCCTAGTCAGGGGTCTGGGGATCGAAGATCCCCAGGCCCCAGCATGAGGTGGTTTTTTTAGATGTGGGGCGGGGCCCCACACCCCGTGGTGGTTTTTTTGATGTGGGGCGTTCCCCCCCACGCCCCCCCTGATTTAAATGAGTCTGGGGATCTTCGATCCCCAGGCCCCTGAAAAGGGGTTTCACCCCTTTAGATCCCCAAGATATGGGGTGGTTTTTTTATATGTGGGGCGGGGCCCCACGCCCCCCCTGAACCAATTAAATAGCGGGCACTGCGTGCCCGCACCCGCCGAAGGTCCCCGAGCCCCAGACCAGGGGCGGAGCCCCTGGACCCGAAATACAATAGGGGATTCTTAAGGGGCGAAGCCCCTTAAGGCGGGCGCGGGCACGCAGTGCCCGCTAATCTTTGTATTTCCCTCCCCTCTGGGGAGGGTCAGGGTGGGGGTAAACAAGAATACCTTCACGGGGTGTGGGCCAAAAAATAAAATAACCCCCCACATTAAAAAACCACCATTCTAGGGGGGGCTTATGCGGGGGCAACGCCCCCCTATCAAAAATGAACCGCTTAGGTTTGTTTCCAGGTTTGCTCAGCGACCGGAATACGGCCAACCGATAATACCAACAAGTCTTCAACCTGCTTGCTTTGGTCTAAATAGGTCACAATTTTTTTCTCGACTGTCCCCACAAAATCCACCAGGTCTTTGGATAAATCATATTGCAGTAAATTCAACAATCGATCGTGACCCAAGGCTACCCCTTGGCTGTTTTGTATCATGGCCAAATGGTGAGACAAAAAGACCATGCGGTCGCCCTCATTAAACTGAATGCTGCGATCACGAAATGCCGTATTGACGTTGTGCCCAATGGGCACATCCTCGCCATTTAACACGGTGTGACCCGTTTTCTTGATCATATACCCGCCGTCATACCCAGCATTCACATAAGTAAATTGATGCTTGGCCACGTCAATGACGCCATATAACAACGGAATGCTGTGTTCCAACACCCTGCTGGCCACCACATAGCGATTGAGCTCGCCAATGCTTTCTGATGGTGCCGCTGTCGCCGATATGACCCGATGCAACAACCCTTTAAACGCCACCAATGCCAACGATGGGTTTTGAATGGATGCCGTCACGTTGGCAATGGCTATTCCCAGCTTGTTGTGTGACACCGGAAAGTAATCAAAAAAAACCATCACCTCTGCCGTGGTAGAGGGAATAAACACATGTTCAAAGTTATACCCAAACCGTGTGGGACTAATTTTGGGTTCAAGCAACCGTTTGGTTGGCTGCCGCTTGGGCTCTCCGGTTATTTCTAAGCGCGCCTCTTCTAAAAAGGTAACTTGGGTTTGAATAATCTGCTTTTGGTTTTCGACAATCATTAAGTTGGTTTCTAGTGCCACCGTTTTTTCGATTAACTGGTTGTTTTTTTCGGCCAACTGTTGATTCGCACGCACCGCTTCTTCTAGCAAAAAATTAAAAATTCGGGTGAACGTTAGGGCAAAGAAAAAGACCAGAAGAAAAGAACTCAAAGACGCGGCCAATTGCAGCGGCACCACCATACCTGGATGAACCGGATCAAGTACGCCCCACTGCACCAACACGTGCACCCATGGACGAAATGCCATCAGCGAAATACCCGTGATGAGGGGCATGAGTGACACCATCACAATGCGTTTTAAGGGTTGATTACGCAACAAAACAGCCGGCAGAAACGTAATAGGCAATAGCACCATTAACACTTCGGTTAAAAAGTTGGTGGCAATATAAAAATAAGACACCGACAACACCCCCACCATGATCACCCAAATCGATGCCACCACTGTTCGTCGATACCCTATCCACACCCACGTGATATTACTTAACAGCATCAACCCAACGACCCCCATCAAGCTGTTGTACATTTGAAAAGTGTAAAACAGGGGGGCATTAAAAATGGCACATAAATTGTAAAACAGCACCACACTCACCACCAACTGGTGCTTGGAAAGATACGCTAACAAGCCCATCTTTATGATTCTCCTTTTGCTTGGGCCACAATGTAATGCATTATAAGTTCTAAAAAGCTAACCCGTAAAGCAGCGGTGGCCGCTGGGTAATCGCCGGGGTTGAGCACCTCATTCACAGACACCAACCATTTGGATAGAATCGCCACCACCGACTCGTCTCTTGCCACACGGTCTTGGCACTTTAAGTCAAAAAATTCACCCCACACTTTTTTTTGTTGCTTAAAAGAGTCCACCTCCGCTTCATAATCACGCAATCGGTTTTCTGGTAGGGTGCTCAACAATTGATACGCCCTATCCTCTTCATGATGTTGCTCAAACAGTTTGGGATCACGCAAATTGATTGACAAAGGGGTGGTCTTCATTTCATTAATAACCGAACGAATGAGTTTTCGCAAAGGTATTTTGCTCAAATACAAATCTGCCCGTTCAATGGCTTTCTGCCGACTGTCTACCCCAGGGGAGCGATCATCCCATTTAACCAGCATATTCTGTACCCGATTCATGTCTGACACGCCATCTACCATGCATATCATAAACAATAGATTGGTAAGATCTCCCGACCCGAGTTCTCGATCATAAGATCCCACATTGTTACCGAGACGAGACGCCCGTTGCAAGTATTTAATCACCAATTGAAAGTTGTCAAAGTGCTCCTTCAACGGATTTGTTGTGACCTCATCCGCCTTGCAAAGGCCTGCGATGGTTAACCACGCAATGAGTTCCACCATCATGTTAGCAGAAAATGACTCAATAAAATCAATCGGCACCGATTCCCTGGGAAGGGTAGTCGATTGACGCAACGGAGTAAAATAATCAAGCACATCGGTAAAAGGGGTCGCCGATTCGTTAAAATTAGCGGCATCCACCATACATTGTCCCAACGGTTCAAGTGCATTCAACAGTCGATCCCATAACACCTGATTGGTGCTGCTATCATTATACCCGCCGATCATGGTTCGGGCTTTTTTAAACGCCTCATCTGCAAAGTCTAAAATAGTAATGGCAAATCCAAATAAGGCCTGAGAATGATGGGCTTCAGCCTTCAGTTTCAACGCCCACTTTGGCCCATTTTCATTATCGAAATACTCACGGGGATTGTTGCGAACCTCTGAAAAGAATGGCACCCTAACAACATTTTCTTTACCTGAGGCATCCGTTGCCAAATCATAGGTCAAGTCTTTTAACGCCTTACACAACTTGGGTAATCCCACATTGTCTGCATAATCATCTAATAGGCAATTCCACAACAACATGAGGTTACAGGCCTCGCTTACCATCTTCATATTCTTAGTGACAAGATCCAATGGAAGGGTCTTATTATGATCATGGCGCAGGTGTTCATTTACCATGACATAAACAGGATACGATACAAACTGAAGCATCCCTTGTGCACACCAAGCGGCCAAGTGTGGTTTGCGAGGTTTCGTGATACTGAGGTAAACCTCTAACAACACCTCTTCTGGCGATCGTTCAGTCGATGGCGGGGACGGTGGGGATAAGCTGGTCACATTTTGATGATTGTCTAGGGGGGGGGTACTCGATGAGTCCACATTGAACAACTGGATTCTTTCCTCATACTCTTCTAAACATGTTTGATGCAACATTTTATACGCCGTGGTCATTTTATCAACCGCTTGAGGATTGAACGTCATAACCTGCCTCAGGAACTGATCAGTTGCATAAAACGGATGATCATGATTGAGCTTAGATGGGGGCAAGGTTTCATTTTTAATGGCGGCTTTAATAAATTGGTTAAATAACTCACGACCCTCAGTAAATACCTGCTGCATGCCATTTGAAGCGTTGGCACGGGTATGGTCGTGCACCGCAGCCAATCGCACACTCATCGTGCTCAATTTGTGTTCCATTACGGTCATTGCGTGACGGGTCTTGGCATCCTTCGAGCGGGAATGGCCAAGCATGCTCGAAACGGACGGCTTCAATGGCGACGCTGGGGCAGATAGGGGAATCTGGTTCGGATTCAACGTCGATGGATATGGCCCGGTCTCACCAGACTCAGTGTTAACGACATTGGGGGGTAGAAACGATGCAGAACCTACTATTTCGACACTTGTATCTGACACCCCATTACTGGTCTTGGTAAAGCCATTACTGGTCTTGGTAAAGTTGGTTCTCACTATTGCCGCAATGCCAACCGTGACGGCCCCACATACCGCTACGGCACAAAGAGAATATGTACATGTCGAATCAGCAACCTGAGATTTGAAGCAAGATAATAAATCAATATTATTCATTGGTAATAACCCCCATTTTTGAAGCCCCCCCCTATAAACCCCACAATAAAATAAAAAAAGACTAATTTCCCCCCAATAGACCAGGCACCACCCGTAATTGGTCGTATACCAACACAGCCAAGCCTTCACGTGACAACGCCGCATCTTTCTTTTTTGTGGCGGACGATGGGGTCAAGCCCGCTTCAATTGATTTGGCATCCGGGTATGATTGGGTCGCCGCCATTAACACGTTTCGAATCTCAGCCACCACCTGTGCTTTATTGGGCACCTCTTTTGCGGCTGCCACTTCAGGCAAGCCCAATGCCTTGATCAATCGCGTCATCACCGCATTGTATTCTGCCACCGTTGGTTTTCTGTTAGGAAAAAACCGGGTTGAATCTGAAAACAATCCCACACGGGTCAAGGCAATAATGGCACCCTCCCCTTTTCTACCCTTAATATCTTGAAATGATACGGTGTCGGTTTTAACGGCCAATGCGATACGAGCCGCACCCGATTCATTCGACGCCACAGGGTCCGTTGCCACCGATGATGGCGCAACCGACTCGTATGCTTTCGTTTGAGACACGGGGGCTTCGGTTGACTTGCGGCAAGACCACTCCGATCCATGGCATTCTTTGGACGCCCCTTTCTTACAATCCGCCATGCGACAAGATGAAGACCCGCCAAACGGTTGACTAAAATTCAACCCCACCAACACATCCCCATTGAGTGACCATCGAATAAACCCACCCGTTAACCCTGCTGTTTGATGGGGTACCGAGACCACCGCACCCAATGCCAATGCCGCATTGGCATTGGTATACCCATTGACCACAATGGATACTTCGGGCTTGACCGATACGGCTTGAATGGCCTCGATTGAATCAAACTGAAACCCTGTTGCACCCGCCACCCATAGGTCAAACGAATTGTTTCGGTTGCTTCCCAATATCCCCACGCCACCAAAAACCTGACCGTACGGAACCCGATAAAATACCCGCCCATCCACTTGGTAAATCCCCCCCGATTGACGGGCCACCGGAAAATACCCGATGTTGGCATCGTAGTTAAACCCCATCACACTGGACACCATTAAACAACTTGCCAACAAGGTCATGACACTTTTTTTCATTTTTTTCACCTCGAAAAATTTGAACGCATTTTCTCATATCAATACGTTACACACAATGGGATGTTTATCTTTTTTATCATCAGGGAATAACACGATCGGTCTGGGTGTTTTGCTTTGTCTCACGACCCTATCGAAAGGGGCCCAAGATGAAAAAGAAAGATTCGGAATCACCCGAAGGAAACCAAGCGGATCCCGAGGCCTATTTTGAGTTGGTGCCGGTTTCAAATATGCCGTTAAAACGATGCGTGCAAATGACCGTTCGCATGTCATTTGAATCCGCAACTGTTTTAATTCAATTGGGGGTGAATTAAATAATGGGCGTATTTGGTTTCAGATCCATATTAAAAGAAATATTTTTTTCGCGTCTTTTGGTTCGTTTTCAACGGGGTTGGCACCACCCATTTTCGATGGTGTGCCGTGGATTCTTTTAATACCATCCGATCGGTATACGCATCCAATAACCCATCCGCAGCCAAAAACCGAGAGGTTTCGGTAAACGTGACCCCTGATTGACGCCCGCCACCCAACAACTCCAATTGGGGTTTGATGATGATTAACTGCCGTTTGGCTCGGGTTAAGGCCACATATAACAGGCGACGCTCTTCTTCTAGGGCCTCTTCATCTTGCCCTGATTGCACACTGGGTAACACCCCATCAACCATCGACAATAAAAACACCACTTTCCACTCTAATCCCTTGGCAGAATGAATCGTGCTAATGGTCAATCGCTCATCGGATGTGTCGAGTCCCTCTTTGCTTTTGCTGCTGTCGGGTGGGTCTAATGACATGTCACTCAAAAAATCGGCCATGCGATGATAGCGTGCTGCAATCGGACGCAGCGACTCCAAGTCTGTCATGCGACGCGCATGGTCGTCGTAACACACCTGAAACAAGGGCAAGTACACCGATAACACCGCGTTCACGGCATCCAGTGGGGTGTGCCACTGCGATGAAGCGGCGATCAATCGAATCACGGCGTCAATATCAGGGGCATACGCCTTTTTCCGCCATCCATCCCATTGAATGGTGACATGGCCTGGTCCCTGTACCGATAAGTGAGACAACAGCGTGGCAATGGCTTTGGGGCCCACCCCTTCGATGAGGGATAACACCCGGCCCCAACTGACTTCATCCCGATGATTTTGGATGAGCCTAAGATAGGCCAACACATCTTTAATATGGGCCGTCTCAATAAACTTAAACCCCCCAAATTTTTGAAAGGGAATACCCGCCGTATTAAAGGTAACTTCCAAATCATTGGCGTTAAACCCGTTTCGTACCAGTACGGCCATGTCGTTGAGTGACATCCCTTCTTCCATTAAGGCCATCACACGGTTTTTGACCACCATGCTTTGGGTTCGATCATCGGGGACCTCGATAAACAATGGCCGACTCCCTCCCTCGGTGGTGGTAAACAACACCTTGGCAAACTGACTCTGTTTTGCCTGACTAATCACCGCATTCGTCAGGTCTAAAATGGGCTGTGTTGACCGATAATTTTGGTCGAGTGTCACCACTTGCGTACCCGGAAATTGCTGGGGAAATCCCAATATGTTGTGGATATCTGCCCCACGAAACCCATAAATACTTTGGGCATCATCCCCCACTGCCATGATATTGCCATGGCGACCCAGTGCCTTCACAATATCCCCCTGAATGTGATTGGTATCTTGGTATTCATCGATCATGACATACCGGTATTGGTCATTAATTTGATCGGCAATGGATTCGATCGTTAAAATGGCCCTCAAAAACAGCAATAAATCATCATAATCCATCACTTGCGCCGTTTGTTTGCGGTCTGTATACGATTCGGCAATCAGTCGAATGTCGGCGACATAGTCACTAAAAACCGGGTACTCAAACCGCACAATGGCCTCTAATGATTGCCCCGTGTTAATGGCTTTGCTGATCATGTTGCCAATGGTGCCTTTTTTGGGGAATCGCTTCTCGGTACGGGCCACCACCCCCGATCGCACCACCCCAATAAAATCATCGGCATCTGATCGGTCTAAGATGGTAAACCCTGAGTCAAATCCAATGCTGGGTGCAAACACCCGCAACAACATGTTGGCCACACTGTGAAACGTACCCCCCGCAATCGATAAGCACGACTCACCCCCCAGGGCCATGGCCCGATGCATCATGTCTTGTGCCGATTTTTTGGTGAACGTCAACAATAAAATCTGACGGGGATCCACCCCCTCTGATACCAAATATGCCACCCGCGATACCAACGTTTTGGTTTTACCCGACCCTGCCCCTGCCACCACCAACATGGGGCCGTGACGATGGGTGGCGGCCCGTGCTTGGGCGGGATTTAACGCCGACAAAAACCGATCAACCCGACTCAATTGGGTCATGGCGCGTTATCTGGTGAGGCACGAAGGGGTACTTGTTTGAGATAGGTCATTAATTGATCGGGGGTCATGATGCTGGGCAATACCACGGGGGCGTCATCAGGGGATGCCCACCACACCATGGTGGGTACGCTTTGTCGCCCCACCCGCTTTAATGCCGCACCCACTGCAGGGTCAGCATCGGTCCAATCGGCCACCACCCACCGAATTCCCCGTTGTGTAATGGCCGCTATCACCCTTTTATTAGACCATAGCACCCGCTCATTCACTTGGCACGTGACACACCAATCAGCCGTAAACACCACCAACGTGGGGGTCGACCCATTAAACACCGCCTCACTAAACGGCACCCGCTGGGTGGGTGGCGTGGGTTGGACCTTCGAACCCATTAGGCCCATTCCCACGATCAACACCATACCCAGCCAGGCACCCCATGATCTTTTGACCCACCCATTCACTTGGCAAACCCCGACCCACCATGACAACGCCGCGATGCCCACCACACACACCCCCAGCCACACCACAACCCCACTGTTGGTTTGTGCCGCCAACACCCACAACAACCACACAACGGTCAGCCACAGCGGAAACGACAATCCTTCTTTGGTTCGTTGCATCCATGTCCCCGGTTTGGGCAACCAATGGTGTAACGCCGGCCATCCCATGAGGATGATATACGGCAAGCTGACCCCCAAGCCGACACTTGTCATCACCAACACCCCCGCCCATACTGGTTGGGTTAAGGCAACCCCCATGGCACCCCCCAAAAAAGGGCCTGTGCAAGGAGTGGCCACCACCGTTGTTAATACCCCATTCAAAAACGCACCCCACCGACCCTGATGGGTCACTTGAATCCGGGTGAGTCCCAATCCAAATTCAAAGAAGCCCATCAAATTTAAGGCCATCACCGCCAACCCCATCACCAATCCCGATATCACCATGGGATGTTGCAGTTGAAACCCCCAGCCAATTTGATGCCCCATGGCACGAAGGCCCACCATGATCAGTGTTAACAGCATAAATGACACGCCAATACCCGCCACGGTTGCGGCCAACTGTGCCTGGCGATTGCGTCGGTCTTCTTGGTTAATGATGGCCATCACTTTAAGTGACAACACCGGAAACACACAGGGCATCACATTCAATAACAACCCGCCCAAAACCCCTCCCAAACACGCCAACCCCATGACCATTAACCGTTTGCCAATCGGGGTCGTTGCATTCGGGTCCACCAGGTGGTGGATCGTCGCCGTGCCATCCACATGTCGAATCAACACCCGTCGGTCTTGAATCGGACCCCTCGCGACCCACTGCCACTGACCATCCACCACCCCTTGCCACACCAATTGCGTATCCATGGCCATGGGGGTATCCGATGGGTTGGCTGGCAATCGCCACCGGTCGCCATCACGGATTGGATACAGTGGGTGTGAAGAAACCGTGGGCAACGCTTGTTGGGCCGTGTGTAACTGAGCCTGAAAATGAGAGGAGTCGTGGGTGCCACGTGCCATATCCACCACCACATCCGATGCCCCGCTTACGCAGGTGTCACGGCACGCGACCCATCGCAAGCGAACGGTTAATGGCGTGGCGGGAGGCTTCAAACAAGCCACCGTGACCGGAATCAATATATCCCCCTCATACCCATACCCCCTCACCCCTTGGCTATCAAATGCGGTGGGCACAGGCCACTGGGCCTTAAACTGCCACTGGGGATCTACCTCCCACTCGGGGGCTTTACCCGCTTCTCCGGGATTCACCCAATACAAGTGCCACCCTGGTGCCATTTGAATGCGAAGCAACACCGACGACGACCCATCGGGTGTATGGCACGCCGTGGCCCCTTGGGACGTTAGTTGTACCAACTCACTGCCCCATGTTAGCCACGGCAACAAACAGACTATCATTACCCATCGAAACATTGGTATGATCATACGCCATCACCACCATCTGTGAAAGGATTGTCACATGAAACAATGGGTTTTTCACCCTGTCACGGGCATTCTGTTGTTAGTCGCTTGTCTTGTTGTTGTGTATGTCAATGCACTGGGGGCCCCGTTTATATGGGATGATGAAATCATGGTGGTGGGCAATCCCTTGATTCGATCGTTGTCGCATATTCCCTCGCTGTTTACGGTGTCTGCATTTGGAGAACAAGCGTCAGCCACCCAATTTTATCGGCCGTTTCAGTTGATTACCTATGCCGTGGATTATGCCATTTGGGGCATGAACCCCATGGGGTTTCGTATCACAAACCTCATCTTGATGGCAGTGGCGGGCGGTGCCTTGATCCGGGCACTCACGGGTATGGGCGTGTCAATGGGCATGGCGACCGTTATTGGCATCGGGTGGGCGATTCACCCATTGGGTATTGAAGCGGTCACCTACCTATCGGGACGGGGGGATGTGTTGTATGTGGCGTTGTGTATGCTGATACTGAACGGGGTGGTCAGGGCACGTAGTGCGTGGCCCTTGGTGTGGGTGTTGCCACTGTATGCGGTGGCGATATTCACCAAAGAAAATGCCGTCCCATTTGGATGGGGACTGTGGTGGTTGTGTTGGGCCAATCCAACCCAACGGTTTGACTCCCATCACCGTTGGATGGGGGGTGCGTTGGCGGCCATTTCGGTGGCCTACACGGTCAGTCGCATGATCATGATGGGGGGGCAAACACCGGTGCTGTCATGGATTGCCGCAGCCCCCTTGGCTGATCGGCTGATGACCATTCCGTATATGATCTGGACGTATCTGCGGTTAATGCTGGTCCCCTACCCGCTTCATATGGAATACCACCATGTGAGTACCGGCCCCGACCTCTATTGGGTGGCCACTGCAGGGTGCCTGATGGTGATGGCCGGCATCGTCTATTTTTCATCCAATCGTAAAAGCAGCGCGACATGGATGGCCTGGTCGGTCATGATGCTGGCACCCGTGATGCAACTGATTCCATTGGCATCAACAGTCCGTGAACATTGGGGCATGTTGTCCCTGATGGGGGTGATGATGGCCGTTTCAACCCTTCCCATTTGGCGACACCGGGTGGCCCAAACCCTGGTGATGGTGGTGGTAGTGGGATGGGGAATGGCCACCATTGATCGCAACACCGACTGGCTAGACCCCCTCACGTTATATGCCCATGATGTGGCCTTAGAACCCCGTAGTTTTGTGTTGCACAACAACCTTGGGGTGGCCCGCCATCGGGCTGGCTTGACAGCCTTGTCATGCCAATCGTTTCAACATGCCATTGAGAATACGCCCCCGGGCAAAGGGTATGCCACGGCCCTGAACAATTGGGGGGTATGCCAAGAAAATGAGGGTCGCATCGGCGATGCCAAACGGTGCTACCAACAATCGATTTTATATGGTCACTATGAGTTGGCATACCTCAATTTAGCCCGATTGTTATTAAAAGAAAACCAGCACCAATTGGCCAAAACGGTGGCCCAAGAAGGGGTCGATCGCTACCCCTATCACACTGACTTATTGTTGATGTTGGGGATTGCACAAGACCTGTCACACGATCGCATGACCGCCATGGCCACCTTTGATCGACTCACCCGTCTTGATCCACAAGCCCAGGCCCGTGTTACCGCCTATCTGATGAGTCGGCCAAGGCCATAATCGCCTGCCACTCTGCTTCGTTAATGGGGGTAACGGACAAGCGGTTCCCGGGCCTCAAAATGATCAGTGATGACAAGGCATCAGTGCCCCGAAGTTGCCCAATGTGAACCAAGTGAGCAAATGTGCGTTGGTGTCGCACCGTGACGCTGACCCACACGGGTCGTTCGGGTGTCGATTTTGGGTCGTAATACCGGTGAGACGGGTCAAACGCAAATGGGTCGGGGGTGGCGGGTGACTGAATCGTCATGGTCCCTGCGACCCCGGGTGGGGTGGCATTGGAATGATAAAAAAAGGCTTGATCCCCCACCCTCATGTCACGCATAAAATTGCGGGCTTGATAATTGCGTACCCCTTCCCAACTGGTTTCGCCATCCCGTTCCAAATCGGTGATTGAATATACCGAGGGCTCACATTTCATGATCCAATAGCGCATGCTCGACTCCTTACTCTGACCACCACGTTTTTTGATGGGACGCCAGCACCCGATTGCCACTGACCGTCACCATAACCGACAAGGCCGCCATGGCTTGGGTGGGTGTGACCCCCACTACCACAACGCGGGATGCCTCTCTGTAATATCGAACTGACCCATGGGGAAAGTCAAGGGCAACCCCGCCCCCGTCCATCAAGACCCACTGACGGGGAATGGGTGAAGAGGGAATGTCCACACTTGGCAGATGGGCCATGCCATCCCCTACCAAGGTCAGGGCAACCCCCATATCGGCCCTGGTACGGGCCAGTTTGATCCACCCATGCAACAGCTGGGCCCTGTGACCCATCAACATCACCAGACAGTGGGCCATACCCACCATGATCACAATGAGGATTGAACGGTACATCGCCCGCACACACCCCGGTAGGTCTGGTCTCCGACCTGTATCGCCCAATACAACAGGGTGGGGGTTAGCCTAACCCCCATCTTGCGAATCGTCAGATCACACATGCGTTGGGTGGTCACCCCCTCTCGTATCAACCGTTGCGTGCCCCACCGATAGGTCACCCCGTGGTCAAAAGACACGGCATCCGTGACCGACCCATCGATGAGGGTCGCCACACAGGCGTCTTCGCACAACCGATGCATGGCCATGGTGACCTGATCGTCTTGGATGATACGTGCCAGCAACCGTTGATTGGCACGCCACAACGTCCATACCCCTCCCAACAAACTGGCCATGATGAGGCCCCCCACCCCCATAATGACCAGCCATTCCATTAACACAAACCCCCCATCGGTTTGAGACGGCACGCGAGATGAAGACCCGGGGTTGGCGGGGTGTTCACGCTGTGCCTGTTGCTGGGTAGCCCATTGGGCCGTTCGATTCTGAATACTCGACTGCATCGCCTTTAATTCTTGTATCCAGCCCAGGCACATCCCCAGACACCAGGCCATGATCACCCATGCCATCCATATGCCTGCCAATCCCCCCATGGATGCCCCCTTTTATGGCATGCGAATGGCGGCCTCATCTTTGATGGCCACCCGCGTATACCCAATCCCAACCGACAACAACGGATGGGGTGTATAAAGGGTACCCGCGTACATGCTGGTACCATTCGCCGTAAACCCCAAATACCCCGTACCCGTTACCCCCCATGCCCGATTAAATGGGTGGCGATGCCCCATGCTAGACACCCATTCCGTGTCACGTTTTTCCCACTTCACGGGCTGACGATAAGCCAATGCCCTGGCATGTGAATCCAACATTCCCACTATCAATTGGGCCCGTTGGGCATCCAACCCCAACTGCTCCGTCAATCGCCACCACGTCCCCATGCTCACCACACCGATCACCCCCATGACAGACAATGCAATCACCCACTCCGCTAAAACAAACCCCGCATCTTCAGCCACACCATCGCCCACTTTAACAGTGCACATCCCCATACCCCTCCCAATAAAAATGGCACCAACGCCACACGATCGCCCCGTTTCACCCGCCCTGTGCGCAACCCAACGGCCACCACCAGTCCCGCCAATCCAATCCCCATGCCCATCCCGATGATCCCAACACGGGGGCCAAACCATAACACCATCATGGCGGCCATTAACACATCCCCCATCCCCAATGCCTCTTGCCTCATCACCACCCGAGCCAGCCATCGAATCGCCAACACCGCCCCATACGCCAACACCGCCCATAATAAAACAGGTAAGGGCTCGGCATACCGGCTCAAATTCAAGGCCCCAATCGCCAACAGGGGGTAACTGATACTGCGTGGCACCCGTTTAATTTCGGTGTCAATCGCCGCCAAAATGGCCATCCCCGACAACCCCAACACCCACACCCAGCCAAGCCCGCCCCACCATCCCACCAACGGAATGGCCACTAAAGTGACTTGCAGACACACCAATGACCATGGATACGCCACCCCGCACTGGGGACAATGCCCCTTTACCCACAACGGGCCCCATACGGGTATCTGTTCAGGCCATGGTGTCACTTGTCCGCAAGCGACACACGTCGACTTAAGTGGGATAAAAAAAGACAAGCGACGCGTGTAACGTGCCACCAACCGATGGCCCAACCAGGCCCATAAAACCGAAAATAAAAGCGTCAAAAACAGTGAAAACACCCACATATACATTGTCCTTTCAAATAGCAGTGGGCATCATATCGGCTTTATTCAAAAGGATCAATGTCAACTACTTTTTTTGATGGCCATTAGTTAACATCGCCTACTCGAGGATCCGTCACCGGGGCATTCATTTTAAAGGACACGCCCATGCCCACCCCGTAGTCTTGGTCAGCGGCCGCCCGCCTCAAAGAGACCATTAAATCGGTGGCATTGGTAAGGGCCCATCGCCCGCGAAGGTCGGCTTTGACCGCATCCGGGTCATACACATCCAACGACACCTCTAACGCCCGGCTTGGCTTCCAATCCACTCCCGCCCCTGCCTTTGACTGGATATACCCAGCCCTCAAATCCCATTGGGGGTCTACATGGTACCCCAATTGGGCCACCAGGCTACCCTGTTGATTGGGCACCCCCATCACACCACCCCGCACAAAACGGTGGCGCCCCCCCCAATCAACGGCCGCTGTATAATGGGCCCCATTGGCCACCGTGCTGACGGGGGCCGCTTCTAACCGTCCTTGAATCCGACTATTCGACAACCAACGACTCGCCCCATTCAGTGAGCCCGTGAGGCTGGATACATCCAACAATACTTGATTCATTCGTTGGGCATTATCGGTGGTCACCACCCCATTCATGCGGTTGACCATGGTCTGAATGCCTTGGGCCGATGAGGCCATTGCCCCGGTCATGGACCGTAATTGTGCCACCCATTGACCATCGCCAGCCAAGGCGTCACCCGATTGCCGCATTGTTTTGGATACGGCCAATAATTGGCTAATCATCTGTGACACCTCATCACCCGATCGATGCGACACCATCCCCAATTGATGGGCTGTTTGAGACAACGCAATGGCCATTTCTTCAATGGCCTTAATGGTATTGAGCAAGCTATTTGATACCTCTTGAGAGGTTAATAATTGGTCGTAATGATTCAAAATATGTTGGGTGGACTTGAGGTTATCCGCCCCCAATTCAATAAATTCAGCCAATCCCGATGCACTGATGCCCTGAACGCGATCCCCTTCAGTGAGCATCGTTTTTTCGGTTGATTTGGGAATAATATTCAAGAATTTTTCGCCAATTAACCCATCAAAAAACACCTTAACAACCGACCCTTTGGGGACGTTGATGCCATCTTGAACCCAAAACCTTACTTCAATATTGGCAGGAGAGGGGGTAATGGCCACCACTTTCCCTACTTTTACCCCCCGATACCTCACATCAGCCCCTTGAATCAAGCCATTGATGCTGGGAAAAACCCCCACCAATTCATACCCATTCAAACACAAAAACAGGCCACTTTTCCAAATCAACAACCCCACCAACAGTAGGATGGATATAAAACTCATCACGCCAACTCGAATGGCCACCCGATCTTTCATTAAAGGCCTCCTCTTACAAACACCCGATAATCGGGATGATCATCAATTTCATGGGGTTGCACCGGTGGCAACAACCGCCCATCTTGCATCAAAAACACCCGATCGGCGGTTCTAAATACCGTCGACACTTGGTGGGTCACCACCACCGAGGTCACCGCAAATTGTTGGTTTAAATGCACAATTAAATCCTCAATACTGGTGGATAACACGGGATCAAGGCCCGTGGTTGGCTCATCATATAACATGATTTTGGGTTGTAACGCGAGGGCACGTGCCAATCCGATGCGTTTTTTCTGCCCCCCCGATAATTCATGGGGATACGAGCCTTCAAACTCAGACATACCCACCAAGGCCAATAAATCCATCACCCGCTTTTTAATGCTTTTGGGTGTTTCGGATGCCATGTCGAACGGAAACGCGATGTTTTCGTAGACCGTTAACGAATCAAATAAGGCAGCCGATTGAAACAAAATACCAATTTGAGATCGCAATGCCGTCAAATCGGCCGTCGACAACTCATGAATCGGTTGACCCAACACATGAATCTGACCCGAATCGGGACGATGTAACCCCGCAATTAACCGCAACAAGGTGCTTTTGCCACATCCCGAAGGCCCAATAATGGCCACTTTTTCACCTTGGTTAATCGATAACTGAAGGTGGTCGACCACCCGCCTTGCACGGTAGGTTTTGACTAAATTTGAAATGTTAATCATGCCATACCCACTAAAACATCAGACTCGACAACACATAATTCAATATAAACACCAATACCAACGATATCACCACCGAACGCGTGGTCATGTCACCCACACCCTTGGCCCCCGAATGAGTCAACAACCCCAAATGAGACGACACCAACACAATTAACACCCCAAACACAGACCCTTTAATCAGGCCCCCCACAATGTCCCATACCCCCAACATGGCATTGGCTGATTCGATCACCCAATAGGGATTGATTCGACCCATACCCACCGCAATCACATACCCACTCAAAAACCCCATACAATCCGCCAACCCCACCAACAAGGGCATCATCAGTGCAACCGCCACCAAACGGGGCACCACCAAATAACGCACCGGGTCTTGTCCCAAGGCCTCTAATGCTTCGATTTGTTCGGTCACCTTCATGGTGGCCAACTCAGCGGCAATGGCCGCCCCCACCCGCCCCGCCACCACCACCCCCGTCATCAATGGCCCTAGCTCACGCCACATGGCGATTCCCACCACCCCGCCAATCATTTTGCCCGCCCCAAATTTGATAAATTCTCGCACCACTTGCAACGCAAACGCCATCCCCACAAACCCGGCGGTAACTAACGTAATCCCAACGGATTTGCTTCCCAATAAATAAGCATGCTCCAGTACCTGCTTGGGGCGAATGGGGGTGGTAAACGTGAGGCGAAATACTTGCACTGAAAACAGAATAAAATACCCCAATGAACGAAACCCTCGCATCACCCATCGCCCCATTAGTACCGCCCGAGGTGTCACCCGTATCAACGTGGCACACTCCCGGTTACTGGCATGCGACGGCCCGACCCAAATGCAATGCGCGATAACTTAATACCCTGGGCACTTTGATGCCGCTTGTATTCCACTCGATGAATGGCATCATACACCCACGTGGCCAATTCAGGATCGACCCCACTGGCCATGACGGCTTCCACACTGGCACGGCCTTCAATATACTGCGATAAAATGGGATCGAGCACCTCATAAGGGGGCAAACTGTCTTCATCGCATTGGTTCTCACGCAACTCGGCCGTGGGGGGCCGCTCGATGGTATACGCCGGAATCACGGGGACCTGTTGATTGAGGTAAGCCGCCATGTCATACACCTGGGTTTTGTAGACATCTTTTAAGGGGGCAAACCCACCCACCATGTCGCCATACAAGGTGCAATAGCCCATGGCATACTCGCTTTTGTTGCCAGTGGTTAATACCACCCCGCCCGACTGATTGGCCAAGGTCATTAACACGCACCCACGAATGCGGGCCTGAATGTTCTCTAATGCGATACCAGTGATGGGAATGGGAAGGTGCCGCAAGGCTTCATCCACCATGGATTGAATAGGAACCGTGGCAAACTCAATGCCCAATTGTTCGGCCAATAAGCGGGCATCCCGTTCACTTTCTTGACTGGTAACACCAGCGGGCATAAAAACCCCGCGTACCCACTCACAGCCCAACGCTTGGGTGGCCAACACGGCGGTGACCGCCGAATCAATGCCGCCACTAAGGCCAATTAACACCGATTGAAAACGATGCGATCGCACATAATCTCGAATGCCCATTATGATGGCCTCACATCGCTGGGCCACCTGAGGGGCCACGCTAAAGGGCACCCCATCTTGGTCGGTTTGCCACTCACAAATGGCCACACCTTCCCAAAAATCAGGGCATTGCATCAATAATGTACCCGTGCGATGAAGTAACATGCTCGACCCAGCATACACCACATCGTCTTGTCCGCCCACTTGATTGACCATTAACACGGGGCAATTCACCCGTTTGGCCAATGCCGATAACACCGACAACCTGCGCGTTGTTTTATCAACTTCAAATGGTGACGCCGTGGGAATAATGACACAATCAGGGGCTTGCAATGCCAACTGTGTAATCGGATTCATGGTATAGTCATCGGGGTACATATCGGCCCACGCATCTTCACATATAATAACCCCCCATCTCATCCCCCGATGCACCACCACATCAGTGGGTTTACCGGGCACAAAATAACGGGGGTCATCAAACACATCATAAAAAGGCAATAATTGCTTGTCCCAGCGGTGAATAATCGTGCCATTTGAAATCAAATAAACCGAGTTATAAAAGCGTCGACCCCGGGCTTTGGCGGGGGCCCCCACCAACACATCCACCCCCAATTGGGCACTTTCTTTGCACAGGGTTTTTAAGGCCACTTCTACCCCGGTCATGGTCAACGATTCTAATAAAATATCTTTGGGTGGATAGCCCACCATAAACAATTCAGGGGTGACCACCGCCAGGGCCCCCGCGTCTTTGGCCGCTCGCATGGCCGCCACAATTAACGCGGTATTATGGTCAATATCCCCCACTATGGGTCGTTGTTGCATCACGGCTAATCGTGTCATGGTTAGTCCTTTGTCGCATCGAGGTTTTCTGAATAGGGCACCTCTAAAATTTCAGTTTGGGGCCCGACCACATCATTGCCTGGTTTGAGATCACCTTGCAACAATCGAATGCTATCAATTCGAATATCAGCCCCCCCTCCTTTTTTTGCCGCATTTAAGACCAGTTGTAGCTGCACCAACCCACAAGATCCGTTCAATTGAAAGGGATTCCACTTGTCATCCCCAATGCCAGGGTTTTGATCATAAAATTGCGCAAACGGAATGGTTACCGTGCGCCACCCCCGCCAATTCACCGCAATTTCGGTCACAAACCGATCATCCACCAACGTATGGCCGTGGTAATAGGGATTGGGCTCAATAATGCAATTGCGATTGTCGTCGTCATATAATTCCACGGTTAGTCGTCCTGATTGGGGGGATGGGGAATAAATAATCAATTGAATCCCTGTATATATCGACCCATCCATCGAAAGATAAACACCCAGCCCACCCACCAAAAACCCATTGGCTTTGCCAGACAAATGCAGGGAATAGCGCCCCAAAAAACCAGGTTCATTGGGCTGGTTATTCGCTTCTACTACGGCTTTAATGCCACCAAACGATCGCCATTGGGGTGCCCGCGTGATATTGCCATCTTTAAAATCATCAATTAACACGGCCCGAATGGTGGCAGACGGTGTGACCGGCTTGGTAGTGGGCGACACAGGCCGGGCCACCACCCCATGATGAAGCATTACCCCAATGACACCGATACATAAACCCAATGGGGCTCGGATGATTGACATGAAACGTGGATCGACCTCCTCAACAATGGCCCCCATACTAATTGATCACCATTGAAAAATAAAGGCAAGGTATCCCTCAGGTGTTTGGGAATCGGCTGTGACATTAACAACGATTGTAATAAGTCGGCGTGATCATCGCCCAGGGGTTGACTCACCATCCCCGGTTGTCGGGTGCCCACTGTCAGTGTTGCATACACACTGGCATCGAGTTTCACCGACCATGCAGCGGTTGGGTGGGGGGTTGGGGTAACGTCAATCTGCCACTGTCCCCATTTCAAGTGTTGGGGAGGGCACAACGTGAGGGTGATGTCCGGCATCGGGGTGGACTGGGTGGGGTACAGCCACACCCCTTCTTTTGATACCGTCCGTGACCACCCATTGACCCATTGGTATGACCCCCTTCGTTGGGGGGCATCATCCAACTGGGCCACCCAGTCTGGATGGGGTGCTAGATTCAAATGGCAGAGCACCTGACGCAGAATGCGACCCCGAATCACCGGTGGCAAAGTCCATAGCCGTGATTGAATATGGACCCCGTGGGCATGACAGGTCACCAATGTGGCCATCGGAAACAACTGATCAACCGCATCATGAAGATCGGCCACATAATCTGCAAACGACACCATATGCACGGCGGCCTTTGCATTGAGTTGATGAAGCACGGGCATCACCGCATGCCGAAGATGGTTGCGCGTGTAGCGGGTATCGTGATTGGTGTCATCCACCGACACTGGCAACTGATGATGCTGGCCAAATGCGTGCAGCATCGCTTGGGGCACCTGCCGAAACGGACGTTTTAAGTGAGTCTGCCCCAACGAACGAACAGGCTTCATGGCCGACAGGGTACGTGTGCCACGAATCAATTGCCACAAGGCCGTTTCGGCTGCATCATTTAAATGATGGGCCGTCAGCACCGATGTGGCACCCTGTTGTCTGGCCAGGTGTGCCAGCATGGCATACCGCCATACCCGCCCCGATTCTTCAATGCCCATTCGATGCCGTCTGGCATGGGCCCGTACGGGAATGCGTCGCACCACCACCGACACCCCATGTTGCTGGCACACCCGTCTTACTGCCACGATATCGTGTTCACACATCGGGTCTGCCCGTATCCCATGGTGACAATACACTGCCACCACCTCGATATCAGGGCGATACAATGCCATTGCATGAAGCAGGGCTTGGCTATCACCCCCGCCCGATGCGCCAACGATCACCTTGGTATCGTGCAACGATGCCAAGGCCCGAGACAACACCTGCTCACATTCGATCGGGTGCACCAATGCCCATCATTTCCAAAACCGTCGCCAGTTGCTCTTTTGCCAACCCAAACAACCCCGCACGACGCACCCGATCCGAGCCGGTGGCATGCAACAAAGGGCTGGTCTCATAGGCCGCATGGCATAAACGGGCCAATTCCAATGCATAGGTGGTAATGCGATGGGGTTGCAAGGTATCAGCCGCACGCTTTAACTCATCGCCCCATTGCAACACCCACCCTAACAACCGTCTCTCTTGGGGCGAAAACACCCCCACATCCCCCACCATCCGACTCGACTCATCGGTGACCGATGCCCGTTGCAACATGGTGGCCAATCGGGCATGGGCATATTGCACATAAAACACGGGGTTATCCATGGATTGTTGGGCCATCAGTGACAAATCAAACTCAATGGGACTGTCAGCCCCCTTGGTTAACAACATAAACCGCAGGGCATCACGCCCCACCTCGTCTAGCACCGCTTGTAAGTCGACCATGGTACCCGCCCGCTTTGACATGCGAACCGGCTGCCCATCTTTGAGTACCGCCACCAATTGGCCAATGATCACCACCAACTCACACGTGGCATCCGGATTGAGTGCCCGAATCGCCGCCTGAACCCGTGGGACATACCCGTGGTGATCAGCCCCCCAAATATTAATCAATTGGTGATACCCCCGTAATTGTTTGTGTTGGTGATAGGCCACATCCACGGCAAAATACGTCAGGGCCCCATCCCCTTTAATGAGGACGCGGTCTTTGTCATCCCCCCAGCGAGTGGAGGCAAACCACACGGCACCATCGTGCTCATAAACGGCCCCCGCTTGTTTCAGGGCGGTTATCGCCGATTGAATGGTGACCCCATCATGCAACGTGGATTCCATCAACCACTGGTCAAAGGTGGTCCCCATACGGGATAACACCTCGGTTTGTTGGGCCAAAATAGCCTGTACGGGATCTTGGTCACTGTGGGCCAGTGCCACAATGTAATCACCATGGTACCCATCTTCTGGCACAGGCTCTTGCTGTCGAACGGCCGCCACGCTTTCGTGTAGTTTTTTAATTTGAACCCCCGCATCATTGACATAGCATTCGGTGTCGACCTGATGCCCCACGGTTTGCAAGATGCGTGCAAGGGTACTGCCCAGTACAGCCCATCGCCCATGCCCAATATGAAGGGGCCCGGTTGGATTGGCCGACACATATTCCAACAACACCCGTTGGGGCGTCTCCGTCATCACATGGCCCTTGAGTGTGTCTTTTTCAGACCACACCCATGGGTCTGACAAGGTAAGGTTTAAAAACCCATTGGTGGCCACCAAGGTGCCCTTGTCAGGGTGGTGATGGGGCCACGCCGCTGCCAATTGCTGGGCAATAATAGAGGGGGATTTTCGACACGTTTTAGCCAACGAAAAACAAACATTCGACGCCAAATCCCCATACCCCGCATCGGGCACCTCTACCACCACTGGGGGGGGTGGCACATCCAACACTGCGACAATTAACTGAGACAATAAACGGCTAAGGCTGTGTCGAAGCATGGCGAACCCTTTGAGAAATGGATGGTATTTTAAGCAACACTGAAAACAATTCTGCCCGTGTCATCGGGGCTTTAGACGAGAAGGGTGGCGTGGCCGATAGCCACCCCGCTTGAACCGCACATGCCACATATGGGGCCGACCAATGGGGTGCATCGGTTATGTTGGAGCTAACCCCTGTTGGTGCCGCCTGACAAGGCAAGCCCGCCCAACGAACCAATGCGGTAATGGTTTCCCCCTTGGTCATTCGACGTGACAACGCCCATTTGGTAGGGGATGGGGCCCGAAACACCTGCGAGGCAATGGCCACCGGATCCTTGCCTTCCACTTCCGTTTCGGATGCTAAAATACCCAACAGGTCAACAAAATCCCCCCTTAGCACCGGCCCCTTTACAAACGATCGATCCACCACCAATGCCCCCCCATCTGCCCAAACTGCCAATACCCCCAAAGACGCCAACTTCATCACGCTTTCTTTCACCCAATGACCGTCCAAAGCCACGGTGACCGTGTGGTCTGTCGACACCGTCTGGTTGACCGCCGTGGGCGTGGTGGGCTTTGATGACGGGGAACCCACCGCAGATGGCAGGCCCACCAGTGACTTGGTAGTGGCCAACAAGTCCCGATTCATCAGGCTAGACATACCAGGCGGTATCTGGGTATCGCTTCGAATCGGCAGTCGCCCCAACCACTGTAACAAGGTGGTGCGTGACACCGACGCGTTGGGCTGAAAGTCTCGGGTGTGTTTGACCAACCCATACCCAACCGCCAGCTGGGCATATCGACTGGCCCACTCCCTCCCTGGCTTGGGAGATGCCTCGCCCTTTGATACCCCCTGCCCAGCCAGTTGATGGGTCACCAACAACATATCCAATTGCATCATCGGATAATGGGGCATGAACCGATCCCCCACCCCACCCATGAGTCCTTGAGACACCGCTGAATGCACCACCTCACGCATCGAATCGGGGATATCACGCCATCGCGTCACGGGGTCTTGTCGCGTCGACGGTCGAGGCGCCACCAACCAAAGCAATTTGGCCCAATCCAATCGGGTGATCACCGTCTGATCAGACGTTGCAATGCCGGCCCGTGCCAACAGATACGATGGCAACCCATTGGCTGGCAACCGATAGACCCAACGGGTCATCACCACGGGGTCACGTTGCGTGGGGACGGTGGTGGCCACATAAATCACATTTGGCCCCATCGACAAGGGCACCACATGCGAAAACCGGCCATCTACTCTTGGCGTGACACGAACCCCATTGATGGCCACAGGCCGTGCAAAGCGATGGTAGCCTTTTACCGTTGCCACATTGGTGGTGACCAATACAGAGCCAGAAGGCTCCAACAATCCAAACGGTACACTTCGATCCGCCAATGCCACCCCCAACACCATCGATTGGGCATTGGGCATCGTCGCACCCAGTAATAACCCCACCCCTATTGCCCACAGCACCCATCCCATTCCTTTTGTGGCAGACACCCGAGCCGCCGCCACCCCTCTTCCCTCACCCTGACCAAGCCGCAGGCAACGGCCGCCCATGGTTAACCACCGCTGGCAGATATGAGCAAGCCCACCATTTAACCCGTCTGCGAAACGATTCAACCCCACACCAAGTTCATCCCAAATTGTAAGCCATTCATTCTGATCAACCTGTAAAATCCTGTTCACCTGTTATTAAAATCCCGGATCCCGTGGCACCCCGTGGGGACATGCCCCACATCCGGTCATCCCCCCATTATGAGGCCCGTTCAACCCGTGTCTCATTCACCCATCAACAGCATTGGGTTGAAAGGTCAACACACCACCGGATCCCATTTTGACGTATCGGGTCCGATTGGGTGTGTCGGGTACGCAGGTGGGCGAACGGGTGACGCCATCATTCAACACAATCCAAAAAACAATCCAAAAAAAACAATTCAAACCAAAAAAACCAATTCAAAAAAAGCCAAAAAGTGGTGCCGAGAGGCGGAATCGAACCACCGACACGAGGATTTTCAGTCCTCTGCTCTACCGACTGAGCTATCTCGGCATCAAACGACCACTGGCGATCACTGGAGCCGACGGTCGGAATTGAACCAACGACCTACTGATTACAAGTCAGTTGCTCTACCAACTGAGCTACGTCGGCACTCCTGTGAGGCATTCTGATACTACAATACGATGCATCGCTTAGGCAATTAACAATTTACATTTATCTTGGGATAGACTAAGATCCCCCCATCGTTGTGTATGCAGCGAAAATTTGTCCTTGAGGTGCCTAATGAAGTTGTTCGTGGGAAACATTCCCTTTTCTGCTACTGAAGATGAGTTGCGTGCGTTGTTTGAGGAAGTAGGTCAAGTTGAAAACGTAAAAATTATCATGGATAAGTTTTCAGGCCGTTCACGTGGATTTGGTTTTGTTGAAATGCCAAATAATGATGAATCGAACACTGCCATTGAGCGTTTGAACAATGCTGATTTCAGTGGTCGCAAGTTAATTGTTAACGAAGCAAAACCAAGACAATAAGGGTTGCGCTGAGACTGTAACTGGGTGGGTTCCCTGGCCTGACTTCAGGCCAGGGTGGGAATGACCAAAATGTTAACCATTGACCCTTTTCCCACTGTTGTCATAGTGGGGCGTCCTAATGTTGGAAAATCCACGTTTGTGAATCGAATGTTGGGTTCTTATCGTGCCATCACCTTGGATGAGCCGGGCGTTACCCGTGATGTATTGTCATACATGCTCACGTTTAATGATCGCACGTTCTTGTTGCTGGATTCGGCTGGATTGGACCAAGCCCGCCGACAGGATCCTTTTTTTGAAGGGTCCGCCCAGGTCGCCATGGCCGCCATTCAAAAAGCCAGCCAGGTGGTGATGATGGTGGATGCGACATGCGGGGTAACGGGTCCTGATATGGCCTTGGCGACACAATTGCGGCCTTATTCAGACAAGGTCACATTGGTGGTGAATAAAAGTGATGGGGTAGATGATGCCATACGCCATGAATTTTATTCATTGGGATTGGGGGACCCTCATATGGTATCGGCCAAAACGGGGGCGGGAATGGATGACATCATGAAAGCGGTCACCCACACGTTTGCCCATCGTTCCCCTCATGAAACCGATGGGGAACCGCTCACGATTGCGTTGTTTGGCAAGCCCAATGTGGGCAAGTCTTCGCTGATGAATGCATTGTTAGGGCGCGAGCATGCGATTGTATCCGACATTCCGGGCACCACACGAGACCCCGTTCCGGCTTACATTCGCATTCAGGACATTCCCATTCAACTGATCGATACTGCCGGCTTAAAAAAAACAAAGCAAATTGATGATGGCATTGATTATTATGCCTCTCGTCGGTCGATGGCGACAATGAAATCGTCATTTTTAACGGTATTGATCGTCGATGCGACAAAAGGGTTGAGTGACCAAGACAAACGGTTGATTCGGTTGGTGATTGAAGCGGGGCGGCGACTCTTGGTCTTTATCAACAAAGCGGATATGGCCACGGCCAGCAAAGACGACATGATTGCAACGGTTACCGCCGAGATCCCAGCCTTGGCCCACTACCCTATTTTGGTGGGGTCGGCACTCAATCGTTCGTTTTTAAACACCTTTATTCAAACCATTTCGCGTTTAATGGCGCATCAGCATTTTAGAATTAGCACCCCTGAATTAAACCAGTTTTTAGACACGGCATTGCGGCGGTCTCCCCCTCGCTCTAAAAGTGGTGTGGTAGTCAAACTGTATTATGCGACCCAAGTGGCCTCAGACCCACCCGAATTGTTGCTGTTTGTGAACCATCCCCGTGCGGTGGGTGACGACTACACCCGTTTTATTGAACGACGGTTGCGGCATGCCTTTCCCCCATTGTGGGGGACCCCCATTCGTATTGTGTACAAAGCACGACGACCAGCACGCGCATGAAGGTGTTGGTGATGGGATCCCCGTTGTTTGGGGTGTCATCTTTGCAAACCTTGCTCAAAGAGCCTGACATTGACGTCATCGGATTGGTGACGCAACCCATGAAACCCACAGGTCGCGGTCAACAATTGCGTTGTACCCCCATGCACCAGACCGCCTTAACAATGGGGTGCCCCGTCTATACCCCCACTAAAAAAGGAATCGACCCTTTGTTGGATCGTCTTCAACCCGATATTGTGTTTGTGATTGCATATGGGCGGTTGCTGTCGGCTCATGCCGTGACCCATACCCTCTGTGTCAATGCCCATGCCTCATTGTTACCCGCTTATCGGGGTGCGTCACCCATTCATGCGTCATTGCTCAATGGGGATACGCAAACGGGCATCACGTACATTCGCATGACAGAAGGATTGGACGAAGGGCCCATCTTGGCACAATGGCCGGTGCCCATTATGCCCACCGATGGATGGATTGGCTTGCATCACCGATTGATGCAAACCGTCTCTGATACGGTGGTAGGGGTATTAAAAGCGGTGCATCAAGGGGCATACCTTGGCACCCCCCAGGGGGGACCTGCCAGTTATTGCCACAAATTACAACCCACCGATCGTGAATTGATACCTGGCATGATGTCCCCCCAAGAATTATTCAATCGGGTCCGGGCGTTCTCTCCGGAGCCTGGTGCCGTGGTCCATCATCATGGCAAAGTGGTCAAAATTATTTCAGGCCAATTGGTGAATGGTCATTTTGAGCCCATTTTGGTGAGGCCTGAAGGAAAAAAAACCATGTTATACCATGATTATTTGCAAGGCCATGCCCCATTGTTTTAATACCGTTGCATGACAGACCCCACGCAATGCGGGGGCAGTCTTGATTCTAAAGAGGGGGGGTGTTACAATTTTCGTGCCTTTGTAATGGCCCTATCGTCTAGCGGTTAGGACACCAGATTTTCATTCTGGTAACCGGGGTTCGATTCCCCGTAGGGCTACCAGTAAGTGGTTTTTTTTATATGAGGGCGTTCCCCCCTCATACTCCCCCCTAAAAATAGTTAAATTCGGGGACCTTCGGTCCCCGAGCCCCAGACTAAGGGCTTCGACCTTAGGATCCCTGTCCAAGGGAGGCAGTAAAATTTTATTGCGGGGACCTTCGGTCCCCGAGCCCCAGACTAAGGGCTTCGCCCTTAGGATCCCAAAAAGGGATACTTGTCCCATGTCTTGGGGATTTAAAGGGGCGAAGCCCCTTTGCTGGGGTTTGGGGACCGCAGGTCCCCGAAAATAGGGGGGGGCCCCGAAGGGCCAGGGGGGGTATAGAGCCGGGGGAACGCCCCACCCATTCCCTAAGACCCCTCAAACACCTTCATGTCATCTTCAGAAATGGTAAAGTACCGGGCTTGTGGATGCCGAAACACCATCGCCGATACCGATGCCTCTGGATACATCATCCACTCGTCAGATAAGGTAACCCCTATCTCGCTGGGTGTTAACAACTCAAACAGTCCTGCCTGGTCTTCTAAGCGCGGACACGCAGGGTAACCAAAACTAACCCGCACCCCTTGATACTTTAATTTAAACAACGCCTCAATCGGGGTGTCGGGCTCATCTGGAATCCCCCATTCATGGCGAATCTCTCGGTGCAAAAATTCTGCATAGGCTTCCGCACTCTCTAAGGCAATCGATGAAATACCGTGTGAATCAAAATAATCCCCGTCCAGCATCAACTGCTTGGCTTTTTCGGCCACCCCCTGCCCACAGGTGACCACAAACATACACACCACATCCCAATGATCGGCTTGTATAAAATCAGACAAGCACAATCCCAGACCATCTGATTGTCGGGGAAACACAAACCGATGCCATACCGCTTGACCCGCATCATCATAAATCAAAATGGCGTCCCCTTCTCTGCGGGCACGAAAATAACGATACGTGGCCTGGGGAACCAATAACCCTTCCGCTCGAATGCGTTGTTTTAACTGCCCTACCCGCTCTAACAACGCCATGAGTTTGGGTTCTTTGGCGATTAACTGGTTGCGCACATTTCCCTTATACCCAAAATGATTGCCCAATAGCATTTGAGAATTGATGTAAGGCCATACATCATCGATGGTGTGCGTGGCCACAATGGGCCCCATACGGGGTGGCATCACATCCTGATTCGGATACGTCCACGTCACTTTTTCTTTGAATACCCGCTTGGTAGACCCCCTTACCGCCTCGACCGGTTGGGTTTGCCCCACCAGTTGATGGGCATCCAAAAACCCCTTCCGTCGCTCGGGATTGGACAATTGGTTCGACACATCCAACCCCGTCATCGCATCCCGACAATAAATCACAGGGCCCTCATATTCGGGTTGAATACGGGTGCGTGTAAACGAATCGGTTAAGGCTGCCCCCCCCACCAAAACAGGAATCTTAATGCCAGCCGTTTTTAAATCGGCCACGGTTGATACCATTTGCTGGGCTGACTTCACCAATAAACCAGACAAGCCAATCAAGGTCGGCTGGTGCTCGTGATAGGCCTGAATAATGGTCTCATTCGGACACTTAATACCCAAATCAATCACGCGATACCCATTGTTGCTTAATATGATCTGGACCAAGTTTTTGCCAATATCGTGCACATCCCCTTTAACAGTGGCCAACAACATGGTGCCCCTCACCGATACATCCGCCTTGCTCATCATGGGTTCCAAATAGGCCACGGCAGCCTTCATCACCTCCGCCGATTGCAACACCTCGGCGACAATTAATTC
>Ga0172373_10002390_pt1 | contig 28823 bp, 16 predicted proteins | sample Lak10m_2_FD_114546 | JGI IMG/M metagenome (GOLD analysis project Ga0172373, IMG submission 114546) | Freshwater microbial communities from Kabuno Bay, South-Kivu, Congo - kab_092012_10m | ecosystem: Environmental > Aquatic > Freshwater > Lake | place: Democratic Republic of the Congo...
CTGCTTGGGAAGCAGACGTTCTACCACTGAACTATACCCGCAACTGAGTGTCATTATAGGGTTCTGCGAGGGGGCTGTCAAGAATCCCTTCACAGGCACTCTGCTGAATGTTAGAGTGTTGTCCGGCTTAGGCACGCTGCTGCGGCCTTTGCAGGTATAATAGCGCCATCTCATACGGCTAGGACAGGGATATAACTGCGGGTGAAACGCTGGCGAATCGGTTTGCTGGGGGCGCTGGTCAGCCTCGCCGCCCTTTACTTCGTGGCTTCGCAGGTGGATGTGCGCGCATTTCAGACGGCGCTGGCGCAAGCACGGTTTGGATTCCTCGTTCCCACTGCCTTTTTTCTCCTGATCGGATTGTTCACCCGCGCTGCTCGCTGGCGGGTGCTGCTCTCTGGCGGTCTACCGCTGTGGCGGGCGTTTAGCATCATGAATGTGGCCTATCTGGTCAACGGATTGCTGCCGCTGCGCGTTGGTGAATTGGCGCGTATCTTCCTTGCGACCCGCGCCGATGTGCCGGTTCCCCCGCTGAAAACGGCCAGCACGATCATTGTAGAACGGTTGCTGGATTTGCTGGCGGTCATCTGCATGATGGCGCTGGCGCTGGCTGCCGGCCCGATCCCTGATGAATTGCGGGCGGCGGCACTGGTTTCCGCGCCGCTGGTGGTCATTGGCTTCATCGCGTTGGTGCTGCTGGCGCGTAACCGCAGCATCGCGCAGCAGATGCTCGGCGTGGTGACTAGCCGCGTGCCGCGTTGGAGCGCCGACTCGGGCGCGCCTGCACAGCGTCTTTCGCGCTGGTTGGATCATTTTCTGGATGGGTTGATGCCGCTGGCACAAACCCGCGCTTTGCTGTTCGCATTGATGTGGACGGCATTGAGTTGGGGATTTTCGGCCTTTGCGGGGTATATATTGATGTTCACCTTCTATCCGCAGGCCAGTTGGCCGGCCACGCTGCTCTATATCGCGGCGGCGGCCTTTGCCATCGCGCTGCCTGCGGTACCCGGCAATCTTGGCCCGTATGAACTTTCAGTGGTGCTGGCACTATCGGCGATGGGCTATACCGAAGGCAGCACGGCGGCTGCGTTCGCGGTGGTTGTGCATGGGATCAATCTGGCGATGCACGCTGGCACCGGCGTGATCGGGTTCATTCAAGAAGGTATTTCGCTCGAACAGCTTTCTGCCGGCGTGCAGAAGATGCGCCAACGGGAAATCGGTACGGTGACTCAAGATGGCATTGGTTCCAAATAAAACACAGACAGATGCCGGGAATCGGGTGGGGCAGCGCAAGTTGAAAATCCTGATTTCGCTGCTGTATTACGTTCCCCACCGCACCGGCCTGACGATTCATGTGCAGCGCGTGGCGGAAGAACTGGCGCGGCGCGGGCATGAAGTGACGGTGCTGACCGCCCGCCATAAACTGAGTTTGCCGCGTGACGACGAGATGTATAACGGGGTGCGCGTGGTGCGTTTGTGGGCGCCGCCCATCCCGATTAGTCGCGGCCTGCTGATGCCGGCTTTTCCGTGGGCGGCGCTGGGGCTGATGCTGCAACATGATGTGGTGTGGGTGAATACGCCCATGCTCGAAACCGCGCTGGTACGTTTGCTGGCGGACATCAGTGGGCGCAAGGTGATCGTCACCCATCACGGCGATTTAATCCTGCCGGACGGGTTAGCGAACCGCGTGATTCGTAACACCATGTTCGCCATGTACCGCTTTCTGGCACAGGGCGCGGCGCGGTTGGTGGCTTACAGTCAGGACTATGCTGACCATTCGTATTATCTGCGCCCGTTCATGCACAAGGTCACGCCGAACTACCCGCCCATCCACATGCCGCCGCCTGATGCCGAACGGGTGAAGCAGTTGCGGGCGGAATGGTCGAAGGACGGCAGCCCGATTATCGGCTTTTCGGGGCGTTTCGTGCAGGAAAAACGACCCGATTTGCTCATCCGGGCGTTGGAGATCGTCAATCAGACCTACCCGAATGTGCGGGTGGTCTTTTGCGGTGAATATGATATTGCCTATGAGGACACATGGGAACGCCATCAGTCCCTTGTAAATCAGCACCACGACCAGCTGGTTTTTCTGGGCTTGAAAGATGATATGCAGTTCATGGCGGATTTCTATGCCGCCTGTGATGTGCTGGCGTTGACCAGTGACAGCGAATGCTTTGCGCTGGTGCAGGTGGAAGCGATGCTCAGCGGGACGCCGGTGGTGATGACCGATACCCCCGGCGGGCGCGTGCCGGTCAGCGTGACGGGCATGGGCAAGCTCTCGAAGGCGGGCGATTGGCGTTCGGTGGGTGAGGCGCTGGTGGAGGTGATTCGCCACCGCGATCAGTATGTCAAGCCGCGTTCGGTGATCGAGTCGGTGTTTTCGTTCCAGCAGACGGTAGATGTGTATGAGCGCCTGTTCGCCGAACATGCCCGAAGGTGAGAAGCGTTTTTATGGTTGATTTGCAGACGATTGAACACATGACGCGCAACGAGGCGGATATGGCCTTCAAGAAGCGCGTCCGCACCATTTTCGAGTGGGTGCAACCGACGGATTCAATGACGGTTCTGGACTGCGCTTGCGGACGCGGGTTTTACCTGAATATGTTCCGCTATGTCAGTGGGTGCAAACTGGTCGGCCTCGAACTGGATACCGAGATTATCCGCAAGGCGCGGCACAACGTCGGTCATCTGCCCGACCTGCTGCTGACGAACGCCAATATCTACCACTTGCCTTATCCCGATGATACTTTTGACGCGGTGATCCTCTCCGAAATTCTGGAGCATATTGACCACGATGTAGACGGGTTGCGTGAAGTCCGGCGCGTTCTCAAACCGGGCGGGGTGATCGCCATCACCGTTCCGAATGCCAATTACCCGTTCTGGTGGGACCCGATCAACAAGACGCTGGAAACCCTGTTCGGGACGCACATCCAGCATGGCCCGCTGGCTGGCATCTGGGCGAACCATGTGCGCCTGTACACGCGGGAACAACTGCGCGAGGCGGTGCTGGGCGCGGGGCTGGTGATTGACGAAGAACGCGCATTCACGCACCATAGCTTTCCGTTCATTCACAATCTGGTCTACGGCTTGGGCAAACCGCTGCTCGAATCCGGTGCGCTGCCGCAGGCGATGGCAAACGCGGCTGACCGCACCACCTTCGACCGGAATGACGGCAGCCTGCTCAACCCGATCAATCTGGCGTTGAAGGTGTTAAACTTTTTTGACCGTCCTAATGTGATGAGCGAACCGATTGGTCGTTCCACCGTAAACCTGTGCATCAAAGCGCGTAAAGCGTGAGGCTGACCCATGCAGACCGATGACCACGAGCCTATGTTGGAGCCTGCGCCGATTGAAGCGGAGACTGAGCCTGTTCCCGCTATCCCGTCCGGCGCAGGTGCGGCAGAACCGGAAGTGCGTCCGGTTGATGAACTGACGCTGGCGGAGATGCTTCAGTGGGGGTGGCGTGCCCCCGCTGCCGCTTGGACTGCGCTGACCAACGTGTTATGGTTGCCTGCGGCGGAACTGCCCGTAGCGGCGATCCCCGCCCCGCGCAGTTCGCGGCTGAATGCGTTGGGCGCGGTGCATTGGCCTGCCTTCTCGATTGCGCCACACAATCGGCGTGACGCGCAAACGCTGGCGCTGCGCGTGGCGGCTTTCCTGATCGCGCTGTATGGCAGCGGGACACTGGCGGCGGAACGTACCGAAGAATTTGGCCTGTCAGCCGGGTTGCCAGTGCTGTTGATCGCCTTCGTGGTGTGGTTGGCGGCGGAACTGTATGGCGCGTGGCCGGAACTGCGCCGCCGTTCGCCTGCGGCTGTTGTGCCAGCAGATGAACCGCCTATCCGCGCTGAAGCTGAACCCGCGCCGTTGAACCTTTTCTGGCGGTTGGGACTGGCGGCGGGCGGGCTGGCGTTCAGTGCGCTCACGTTGGCGTTTACCGTTGGGAACCATTTCCGGCTGGAAGGCGTTATCACATGGGGCTTAAGCATCGGCTTCTGGGTAGCGGTGGTTGCGCCTGCGGGTTGGGGGTGGAGGGCGATCTGGCACGGGGGGCGTGCTGCCATCAGCGGATGGCGTGACCATCTGCCGGGGCGCTGGACGCTGCTGGCGCTACTGTTGATTATGGCGATGGCGGTGATATTCCGCCTGACCGATTTGCGAACCATTCCTTCCGAGATGACCAGCGACCATGTGGAAAAGATTCTGGACGCGCAAAACGTTCTGAACGGAACCACGCAGGTTTTCTTCCCCAACAACGGCGGACGCGAACCCACGCAGTTTTATTTGATGGCGCTGCTCTCGCAGGTTCAGGGCTTAGGGCTGAACTTTTTCACGCTCAAACTGCTCACCGTGATCGAAGGGCTGCTCACCATCCCGATTCTGTGGTGGATGGGGCGTGCCATGATCGGGGACGACGAGCCGGAACTGGCGAACGCGGTGGGGCTGCTGCTGGCGGCGCTGGTGGCCGCTAGTTACTGGCATGTCATGCTCAGTCGCTTGGGGCTGCGGATTATCCTGACGGTGCTATATACCGCGCTGCTGGTGATCTATTTCAGCCGGGGGATGCGGAAGGGTGAGCGCGCGGATTACATTAAAACCGGGCTGATTCTCGGTTTTGGGCTGTATGCCTATCAAGCGGTGCGTATGCTGCCTGTCGTGATTATCGTCGGCGTGGGCATGGCGCTGGTGTGGGGTTGGTCGCGGGCGCTGCTGCGGCGCGGGTCGGCACACACGCTGCGAACGCTGGTGAATGCGGTTGTGCTGGTGTGGATGGCGGGCGTGGTGTTCGTGCCGCTGATGGGCTTTTCCATGCAGTATCCCGAAGATTTCTGGCGGCGCACCTCCGGGCGCTTGCTAGGCGATGATGTGGTTCAGATCACGAACGATCAGGGCGAGCTTGTCCAGCGCAATGCCACGATTCAGGAACGGTTAGATGCTTTCGAGCAGAACATGCCAATCCTGATGAACAATCTGCGAAACGCGCTGCTGATGTACAACTGGAAAGGGGATGTGGCATGGATTACCGCCGCCCCCAACCGGCCTACAATGGATATTTATACTGGTTCGCTGCTGATTATCGGGCTGGCGGCATGGCTGGTGCGGATGGTTCGGCGGCGGGATGTGGCGGACTGGCTGATGCCACTCATGCTGTTCATCATGCTGCTGCCTTCGGCACTTTCCATCGCTTACCCGATTGAGAACCCTAGCGCCACCCGTACCAGTGGCACGTTGCCCGAAGCCTATCTGTTCGCGGCGCTGCCGCTGGCGCTGGCGGCGCTGCAAGTGCGGCGCTTGATCGTGGGGCGGTGGGGGCAGGTGGCTTCGGTGGCGCTGGCGGGTGTGATTGTGCTGGCGGCTTATGGCGCGAACTGGAAAACCTATTTCGTGGATTTTGCCACCACCTACATGCAATCCTCTCCCGCGCCCTATACCGAGGCGGGGCGATTCCTGCGCGGATTTGCCGACAGCGGCGGTTCGTTCGGGAATGCTTTCATGATCGCCTACCCGTACTGGTGGGATCATCGGGCGGTGGGGCTGGAAGCGGGGATTACCGATTGGCCTAATGGGATTGTCACCCGCGAAGATGTGCCGAGATTCCTGTATGATACCTCTGCACGCAACGATGTTTACCGCCTGAATCCCGATCAGGATTTGCTGTTTTTCTATAAGCCGGAAGATGCGGATACGGAAGCCGCGCTGCGCGGTTGGTTCCCGAACGGGTACAGCCAGCGCATCTCCAGCTATAAGCCGGGGGATGATTATATGGTGTACCGTGTGCCGCCGTTAGGGGCGCAGGGGTTCATTGATTTTACGATTCAGTCGGGCGTGGCAGCGGGTTGAGGAAATCGGTGCGCCCCTGTGTAGAAGCTGTGGTTTATTAACCTGTAGGTGTTTATGGTGGACGCTGTTTATTCGTCCGATGTTCCCAAGCCCTCGCGCCGTATCGGTCTTTCACGCAGTGATGTGCTGGTCGGCGTGCTGCTGGCGTTGATTTTGCTGGCGGGCGGCTATTTTCGCTTCGTCGGGCAAAACTGGGATGATTTTGTTCACTGGCATCCTGATGAGCGTTTCCTGACGGGCGTGGTGTCGTCCCTGAACGGGCCGCTGTCGTTCACCGATGCCGATCTTGAGCAGCAGGCACAGGACTGCCTGACGCGCTTCCCGGATACGGGCGGGCGCGGCGGCTACTTCGACGCGGCCTGTTCGCCACTGAACCCGAACAACCTCGGTCATGGCCTGATGGTGTACGGCACGCTGCCGATATTCATGGTGCGTGCCGCCGCCGATTGGACGGTGCAGGCCACCGGCGATACCTCATGGGTGGGCTACAACGGCGCACAACTGGTGGGGCGCACGCTCTCGGCGCTGGCTGAAATGGGCGTGATTCTGGTGGTGTTTTTCATCGGCGTGCAACTGCATGGCAAATGGGTGGGACTGCTGGCTTCGGCGCTGTACGCCTGTGCGGTTTTCTCCATCCAGCAGTCGCACTTCTGGACGGTAGACGCGATCAGCAACCTGTTCGTTACGCTGACAATCTATTGCGCGGTGGTGGTGCAAACCACAGGACGACGACGAGCGTATATCGCGTTTGGTATCTTCTTCGGCGCGGCGCTGGCCTGCCGGATTAACACCGCGCCGCTGGTCGGCCTGCTGCTGCTGGCGGCCATCGTGCGGGCGCTGCCTGCGCTGGATGGGCGCGTGGCGTGGGGCGAACGCGGGCGCATCATCATCCGCATTTTCGTCGGGTTGGTGGTGGCGGGTGCGGCGACGATTCTGGTGTTCCGCGTCGCCAATCCGTATGCCTTCAGCGGCCCCGGCTTTTTCGGAATTGTGCCGAACCCGCGCTGGCTGGAGGACATGGGTCAGGCGCAGTATCTTGTCAGCGGTAACGCCGAATCGCCCCCCAACTGGCAGTGGGTGGGGCGCACCCCGTATTTGTTCCCTCTCGCCAATATGGTGCTGTGGGGAATGGGCATCGGGCTGGGGCTGACGGGCTGGTTGGCGTGGGGCGTAAGTGGCTGGCGGCTAATCCGGGGGCGGGCGGGTGCGCTGCAAAACCTGCTGCCGTTCGTGTGGGTGCTGGTGTATTTCGCATGGTTGGGCAACCTGTGGGTGATGACCATGCGCTACTATCTGCCCATGTACCCGATGCTGGCGTTGCTGGCAGCGTGGGCGCTGGTCGAACTGGTCAAGCGGGCGCGGGAACGTGCCGCATGGCGGCGGGCGGTGGCGTGGGGGGTGCTGGTGGGCGTGACGGGATTCACGCTGCTGTGGGCGCTGATGTTCACCAACATCTACCGCAGCATGTTCGCGCCTGCTCAGTCTAGCAACTGGGTGTGGGAGAATTTGTCGGCGGACTTTTCGATGCAGGTGGACGGGACGGACGCGCCGCTGATGAATATCGCGGTGTACAACCAACCGGCTTTTGACGACAACACGCCGCTGGACAAACAGGCTTCGATCTACATGGAGGGCGTGCCGTTCAGCGCGGATTTCCGCGTTCCGGCGGATGGGGTGATTAGCAAGGTGCATTCGCCGCATCTGGGCGACCCGAATGATGATGACGCCGCCGAGAGTGTGCGCGTGCAGATCAGCATACCGGGGACGAACCAGATTGTGGCTGAAGGCACGCTGACCACTGATCTGAAACGCGACCAGTATTTGCTAGGCAACGCTTACGATATTCCGCTGGACAACACGCTGGCGGTCAAAGCCGGCGAAACCTATACCTTCAATTTTCAGGTGCTTTCCGGCGGGCCGATCATCAGCGCCGGTGTGGTGTTCTCGTGGGAAGGTGACTGGGACGAGGTTTCGCTGCCCAAAGTGTGCGCCCTGCCGGACGGGGTGACGCTGAAGGACAATCTTGCGCCGGGGCTGGTTAGCCTCGCGGATTGCAAAGGGCGCGATCTGTGGTCGTCGGCTATCAACGGCTACAAGCTCCAGATTTACTACGACGAAGAACCGTATAAGCGCGATATTCTGCAACGGGCGCTGGATAACAGCGATTACCTGATTATCTCCACCAACCGCCGCTACGATACGCAGAATCGCATTCCGTACCGCTGGCCGATGACCATGCGCTTCTACGATGCGCTGTTCGACGGCTCGTTGGGCTATGAACGGATACAGGATTTTCAGGAAACCTTCGAGTTCGGCCCCTTCCGTGTGTCCGATCAGTATTTGCCTTTCTACGACGCGCCTGCATGGTTGAACGAGTTCGAGGCCGAAGAAGCCTTCCACGTCTATGACCATCCGGCGGTGATGATCTTCCGCAAGACCGATGCCTACTCGTCCACACAGACGGCGACGCTCCTGAACAGTGTGCCGCTGCAAAAGATTGATAACGCGCCGCAGATGTATAACTGCCCGTATCTGGCGCAGACCACACCCGCCGCTTTCTACTGCGACCCGACGCTGGTGGGCGTGGTGCCGTTGTACTCGCTTTCTGCACGCAGCATACCGACTCTGCTGCAATTCCCGCCCGATCTGTTCAAGATTCAGACCGAGGGCGGCACATGGTCGGAACGCTTCCACAGCGCCAGCCCAATCAACACCGAACCACTGGTGAGCATCGCCGCGTGGTGGCTGACGATTATGGCGTTCGGGTGGGCGGCGTGGCCGCTGCTGTTCACCATTTTCCCGCGCTTGGCGGATCGCGGTTACAGCCTCGCCAAGATTGTCGGTCTGGTCGTGGTGAGCTGGATGGCGTGGTTCGCCGCCAGCGCCCGGTTGCCGGTGTGGTCGCAAAACGGCATCGCGCTAGGGCTGGTGATTCTGCTGGCGTTGGGCGTGTTCCTGCTGCGGCGCGAACGGGGCGGCTTCCGCGCTCATATCCGCACCCACTGGCGGCAGATGCTCACGATTGAACTGATTACGGTGCTGGCCTTCCTCGGTTTCCTGATCGTGCGCCTGACCAACCCGGATTTGTGGCATCCCAGTTTTGGCGGCGAAAAGCCGATGGACTTTGCCTATTTCAACGGGGTATTGCGCAGTACGGTGTTCCCGCCGGTTGACCCCTGGCATTCGGGCGGGTTCATTAACTACTACTACTACGGCTATGTGGTGGTGGGCGCTCCGGTGCTGCTGATCGGCATGATGCCCTCGATTGCCTATAACCTGATTATCCCCACGCTGTTCGCACTGACGGGCATGGGCGCGTTCGCGGTGGCCTTCAATCTGGTCAGTCGGCGCTTGCCTGCGCCCGCTGCTCCGGCTGGTGAACCTGCCGCCGCTGCGCCGCCCTCTGACGACGAGAACGGCACATGGACACCGCCCACGCCGCAACCGTTGCCCCGCTTGGGCAATCCTTGGGTGGCGGGGGTCGCGGCGCTGCTGCTGGCGGTGGTATTGGGCAATCTGGATACGCCGCGTGTGTTCGTCTCCGAAGGGCTGCTGCGGACGGGCTACTATCAACAGTCCGCTGTGCTTCAGAACCAGTATGTACAGGAATACACGGTCAAGAACGGCGCTCCTCCGGCGGGGGATGATTTCAACGACATCATCGCGCAGGCCATCCGCGACAGTGAGTCGCCGTTGCAGAGTGTGTGGCGTGGGTTGCAGCGCGTCCTCAGCGGTGCGCCGCTTGATCTCGCGCCGAACCGCTGGTACTGGGCGCCCACGCGCATCATCAGCGAATCGCCGGACGGCGGTGGCAACGCGATTGCCGAATTCCCGTTCTTCACGTTCCTGTACGGCGATTTACACGCGCACATGATCGCCATGCCGATGTTGTTCCTCGTGATGGCGTTTGTGCTGCATGAGGTACTGGCGGCGGGTGATGACCCCCGGCGGCGCTTGCCGTTCGTGCTGGCGCTGGCGTTAGGCGGGTTGACCGTCGGCCTGCTGCGTCCCACCAACACTTGGGACTGGATCACATTCATGCTGCTGGGTGTACTCGGCTTGGCGTTCGCGTGGTGGTTGAGCTTCCGCCGGGTGAGTCGCGCCGCGCTGGTGGCGTTGGTCGGGCGTGTGGGCGGGTTCGTGGGCTTCAGCGTGTTGTTCACCATTCCCTTCATCACATGGTACGCCTCCACCTACAACCGCGCTTTGCAATGGACTGGTCCCTATACGCAGTTGTGGATGTACTTCACCATTCACGGGTTGTTCCTGTTCCTGCTGGTGTCGCTGCTGGCGTGGGATAGCGCCCGCTGGTTGCGCGTCACACGGGTGGCGGCGCTGCGCGGCAAGGGCATACCGCTGATCGCGTTCGGCATCTTCGTCGTGGCGATTCTGGCGGGTGCGCTACTGATGGCCTTCAGCATACCGGTGACGTTGATCGCGCTGCCCGTGCTGCTGTGGGTGGCGCTGCTGTTCTTCCGTAGCGGACAAACCCGCGAGATGCAGGTCGTTCTGGCGTTGGCAGGGCTGGCGCTGGGGTTGACGTTGGGCGTGGAATATGTGGTGCTGGATGGCGATATTGGTCGTCAGAACACCGTGTTCAAGTTCTACATTCAGGCGTGGCTGTTGTTCAGCGCGGCGGGCGGCGTGGCGGCTTCGTGGTTGCTGCGGAGTTCGTCCAACTGGCGCGGCGGCTTGAGAGTGGCATGGTATAGCGTGCTGGCGACGCTGGTGATTGCCGGGGCGCTGTACCCGCTGATGGCGAGTAAGGGACGCGCACAAGACCGCATGTCGCCCAACGCGCCGCTGACGCTGGCGGACATTCCGTTGACGCTGGATGGCATGGCCTATATGCAGTATGCCTTCCAGTACGAAGGCGACCCGAATCTGCTGCAAGCCGACCCATCGTTAGCGCCGTTCCCGATGGCGGACGATTACGCGCTGGTGCGCTGGATGCAGGAGAACATTAAGGGTACGCCGATCATCATGGAAGGTCGCGCTGACCGCGAGTACCGTTGGGAATCGCGCATTGCCATTTTGACCGGGCTGCCTTCGGTGAACGGCTGGAACTTCCATCAGCGGCAGCAACGCACGTTTGACCCGCTGCCGCGTCTCGTGCAGCAGCGTGTCGCCAATATCAACGCCTTCTACTCCACGCTGGATATTCCGGCGGCATGGGCGATTTTGCAGCACTACGATGTGAGCTATGTGGTGGTCAGCCGTCTGGAAATGGCTTACTATTCGGTGAGTGGCCTGTCGAAGTTCGATGATATGGTGCAGCAGGGCATGTTGAAAGTGGCTTATCAGGGCGGCGCGGCTACCCTGTACGAAGTGATTAAAGACGCTGAATTTCAGATGAATGAGGACTCTGCCGGTGGTATTTGAATGGTTCGCCCGTGAGGGCGCTCATGTTTTGGCGTGGTGGTTGCTGGTCACACTGGCGGGTGCGGCGGTGCTGCCGCTGTGCGTGCGCTTGCTCGGCGGCCTGCCGGATCGCGGGTACACACTGGCACGGGCGGTGGGGCTGCTGCTGGTGGGCTATCTGTTCTGGTTGCTCGGTAGCCTCGGTTTCTTGAAGAACACCGGCGGCGCTATCCTGCTGGCGTGGGGGCTGGCAATCGGACTGTCCCTGACGGTCTATTTCAGCGCCCGTGAACGATTCGATTGGCGCGGTTGGTGGCGTGAAAATCGCCCGGTCGTGGTGTGGGGCGAGGTGTTGTTCCTTGTGCTGCTGGTGGGTTGGGCGATTGTCCGTGCGCATCAACCGGAACTGCGTACCACTGAAAAGCCGATGGATTTGATGTTCACCAGCAGCATTATGAACAGCCCGACCTTCCCGCCGAATGACGGTTGGATGGCGGGATATTCGATCAGCTACTACTACTTCGGCTATTTTCTGGCGGCGATGCTTTCGACGGCCAGCGGTGTAACGAGTACAGTGGGCTATAACCTGATGAACGCGCTGGTGTTCGCGCTGGCGGGGCTGACGGCGTTCGGCGTGGCCTATAACCTTGCCCGCGCCCGTCAGCGGTTGACGGTGCCGCTGCCCCGTCCGCGTGCGGCGCTGTTCACTGGCGTGCTGGCGGCGGTCATGGTCATCCTGATGGGCAACTTCCAAATGCCGCTGATTGAATGGCCGTATCAGGCGCGGGTGGCCTCGGAGTCGTATCTCAGTTTCACCGCCACGCAAGATCGAACGGTTTACCCGGAGCGTGAGAATGCGCGAACGGCGGGCATTCCAGACGATCAACCGGTCACGCTCAGTCCCGGACAGCCCGACCCGACCCAGTGGGGCTACTGGTGGTGGTTCCGCGCCAGTCGTGTGCTGAACGATTTCAACCTCGATGGCACTGTGGCGGGGGGCGCACAGCCCATTGACGAGTTTCCGCAGTTCAGCTTCTTGCTTTCGGATAATCATCCGCATGTGATGGCGTTGCCATTCGTGCTGCTGGCGCTAGGGCTGGCGCTGAATCTGCTGCTGGCGGGACATGCGCCCCGGCGCGGCGAAACCCTGCTCTATGGCTTGGCGATTGGCGGGCTGGTGTTCCTGAACACATGGGATGGGCCGATTTACTTGCTGGCACTGGTGGGCGCTGAACTGCTGCGCCGCTTGTTCAACAGCGGCGGACGGTTGCGGTTGGAGGATGTGCTGTCGGCGGTCATGTTCGGCGCACTACTGGGCGTACTGACGGCGCTGTTATATCTGCCGTTCCTGATTAGCTTCCGGTCGCAGGCGTCCGGTTTGCTGCCTAATTTGATGACCCCCACGCTTCTCCAGCATTATTTCATCATGTTTGGCCCGTTCATCCTGATCTGCGCGTTCTTTCTGGTGGCGGAAGCGCGTACTGCCGGCAAGCAGATGAACTGGCGCGCCGGTTTGTATACGGCGGGCGGGGTGTTGGCAGCGCTGCTGGCGGTGCTGCTGCTCCTGATGCTGGTGGCGCTGTTCGTCCCGGAATTATACGGGGTGGTGCTGCGCTTCGTGGATGGCTACGGCGGTCTGGGCGGGGCGCTGCCGCTGCTGTTGGCTCGCCGCCTGCAAACGCTCCCCACCACGCTGCTGTTGCTGGTGGCGCTGGTCGTGGCGGCGGCGCGGGTGTTCGCCCGTCCTGCTGACGAGGCTGAAGATGCTCCTGTGGATTACGGGTTGAAAGCGCCGACTGGCTTCACGCTGCTGCTGATTGTGCTGGCAGCGGGGTTGTCGCTGGTGCCGGAGTTTTTCTATCTGCGCGACAACTTCGGGACGCGCATCAACACCATCTTCAAGTTTTATCTACAGGCGTGGGTGATTTTCAGCATTGCCAGTGCTTACGGCGTGTTCGCGCTGGTGGGCGAAACCCGCTGGCGGGTGGGCGCAGTCTATAAGGCGGCTTTTGCGGCGGTGGCGCTGCTGTCCGTCGGGATGGGGATGCTGTATCCGCTGTTCGGCATCCACAACCGTATGTTGATCGAAAGCGGTATTGCGACGGCGATTGACCCCGCGCCGCTGAGTTTGGACGGCGGACGCACAATGATTGTCGCCAGCGATTACAGCGCGATCACCTGCTGGCAGCAAGTCGTTCGTGATGAGCAACAGGTGGTGGCGGCAGAGGCACTCGGCGGCGCGTATAATCCGGCCTTCGGGCGGGTGGCGGGGCTGACGGGTGTTCCGGTGGTGCTGGGCTGGGATAACCACGAGCGTCAGTGGCGTGGTTCGACCTATGACGCGGTGGCTGGCACACGCGGGCAGGACATCCCCACGCTCTATGGTGATCTGCGCTGGGATGCGGCGCAATCCATCATTGATCGCTACGGGATTGATTACGTGTTTTATGGTTCGAGTGAACGACAGGCGTATGGCAGCATTGGCGAGGATAAGTTCCGCGAGAACGCGCAGGAGGTCTGTCCGGTGACGGATAGCGCCGGAGATGTGGTGAGCGTGTTTTACCGCGTGCATCCCTCCATTGACCCTGCTGGATGAGAGCGATAAAGGTTATGGATACGATTCAAAGTTTGCATACCCGTCCCACACATTCTGTTGAACGTGCGCTGCCGGGGGTATCGGTCGAAACGGTGGCGTATCTCGCGCTGGTGCTGCTGGCGCTGGTGCTGCGCGTCGCGCAGTTGGATCGTATCCCGATTAGCGAACCGGAAGCGCGTCAGGCGTTGGCGGCGTGGCGGGTGGTTGATCCGGCGGCGGCGGGCGGCGATATTGTGCCGGAAAGCCCGCTGCTGTTCGCGCTGCACGCGCTGTCGTTCAGCGTACTCGGCGCGTCCGAACTGTCGGCGCGTTTGCCCACGTTGGTCGGCGGCATGTTGCTGATTCTACTGCCGCTGCTGTTCCGGTCATGGTTCGGGCGTGCACGGTCGTTCCTGTTCAGCTTGTTGCTCACATTCTCGCCGGTATTGCTCATCAGCACCCGGCAGGGTAGTCCGGTGGTGTGGTCGTTGCTGCTGGCGGGGGTAGGGCTGTGGGCGGTGCTGCGCTACCGGGAATCCGGGCGTTCTGGCTACGCGATGGGCGCAATGGTGTGTGCGGCGGCGCTGGCCTTTTTGACCGATCCTACCGGCCCTTTTCTGCTGCTGGCGCTAGTGGTGGCAAGCGCCGCCACTTTCCCGTATATGCTGCGGAACGCGAAGGGCGACAGTGCGTGGCCTGTGCTGAACGGGGTGCTGGTTTCGCTGCTGGTGGTGTTTACGGTGGCGACGCTGTTCATGACCTACCCGCCGGGGTTGAGCGCCATCGGTGAGCTGTGGAATGCTGCGCTGCGCGGCTTGAGCGTGCCCCGCCCGGATGTGCCGCTGGCTTTCCCGCTGATGATCGTGCTGTTTTACGAGCCGTTGGCGCTGGTGCTAGGTATCGGCGCGGTCGTCTGGGCTGTTCGGCAGGATCGTTGGAACGAAGGCGACCGTTTCCTGACTGCGCTGGTGGCAGCGGGCGCGGTATGGGGTGCGCTCTACGTCGGCGCGGGCGCTGAACATGCGCTGTGGATTGTAGTGCCCCTGCTGGCATTAGGCAGCGGGTTGCTGGTGCGCTTGTTCCCGCGTTCAGAAGATGCGCTGTGGTGGGCGGTTCCGTCGTGGGGCAAGTGGTTGGTGGCGCTCATTATGGTGGCGCTGCTGTGCATGTTCGCCATTCACGCCCAAACGCTGGCGCGTTCGCTGCTGACAGCACCCGACCCGTTCCAGTTTACCGCTGTGAATTCACTCAGCCTTGTCTGGGTGATTATCATCGTTCTGTTCGTCATCATTGGCTATTTTCTTTCCGCCAGTGTTTGGGGGGTGGGGGCAACCACGCAGGGGTTACTGCTGGGGCTGACCGGTTTCCTGCTAGTGACCAGTCTGGGCAGCGGTTGGCGGGCGGCTGCGGAGCGTTCTACCGACCCGGTGGAACTGTGGAATCGCCGCGCCATCGGCGGCGAAACGGCGGCGCTGCGTTCCACGCTCCATGAAATCGCCAAACGCGAAACCAGCGGCTTCCCCGAACTGACCGTGTACGCGCAGGTGCCGGAGGATGGCGTGGTGGCGTGGCTGCTGCGGGACTATCCGCACACGGTTTTTGTGACCGACCCCGGCGCGGCGCGTGCTGAAGGCGTGGTTATTCTGCCAACGGCGCAGGAACTTCCTGATCTGGGCGGTGCGTATGTGGGTGATTCGTTCACGATCACGCGCACATGGGGTGGGCTGCGTGAACTACGGTTACTGGATTTGCCGGCGTGGTGGCTGCAAATGCGCTCCCGCACTGGTGGGTTCGCGGCGGTGGATGTGACGCTGTGGTTGCGACAGGATATTTACGATGGTGTGCCTTTTGACATCAACCAGTGAGGAAAAAAGGTGTGCGTTCGTGTATATTCACACAGCGTTTTGATCGGTGAGCATTGAAGGGCGGCTCATGAACTTCGACTCTGAAGCCCCTGAACAACTGGTGCCGTGCTGCTTGCAGGGCGATCAGGCAGCATTTGCGGCGTTGTATGAGCGGTGCGCGCCCCTCATCTACCGCCTGTGCTACGGGCTGTTGATGAATCGGCAGGATGCTGAAGATGTGATGCAGGAGGCGTTTGTCTATGCCTTCAAGAACATCCATCGTTACGATCCGGCGCGTTCGGCGTTCAAAACGTGGTTGTATACCATCGCACTCAGCCGCTGCCGCAACCTGTTCCGCCGCAAAAGCTGGTATCGCTTGGCGAGTTTCCTGCCGCTGGATTTGCCCGCGCCGCGCACCGAGCGCCCGGAAGCGCAGATGGCGAAGCACGACGCGCAGGCCGCGGTGGAAACCGCGCTGGGGGAACTGTCGCCCCGGTTGCGTGAGGCGGTTGTGCTGCGTTATGCGCACGGACTGACGTTCCGCGAGATGGCTGAAATTATAGGCTGTCCGCAAAAGACGGCGGAAAGCCGCATCCGTTTGGCACATGAACGGTTGCGGGGTGTGCTTCAGCCGCAAGGTCAGAATTTGTTAGAAGCGTTGATGGGGATCGAATGGGCATAAGTGCTGCTTGCCGGAGCTGTCAGAGTCATCTGTCGGCTTATGTACATCATGAACTCCCGGTCACTCAGCGGCGTAGTATCGCGGCACATCTGGATTCGTGCGCGGTTTGCTACGGTGTGTATTTGCAGGAGCAGTCGGTGATGCAGGATTTGACGTTTCATCTGCCGCGCTACGGGCATCCCACACGTCCCGCGCTGGATCGTGTGTGGGCGGCGGTGCAGGCCGAGATGCGACAGCCCGTACCACCGGGGATGTATGCGGTGCGAACAAGCATCGTGACGGTGGCGATTTTGCTCCTTTTCTTTATCCCGATGGCACTGGGGGGACGCGGACGGATCGTTATTGCCGCCGCCGCGTCTACGCAGCCTGCGCCACTGGTTCAACGGGCGACTCCGGTGAATACGCCCATTGGTGCGACGCCGACGACTGTCGCGTTTTATGTTACGCCTGCACCCATTCGACAAACCACCGGGCCAGCCCCGGATGTGTTCAATACCCCGTGAAATCGACTCGCTTTTTGAGGCTTTATGGAACTGATGAACGACGCACCGACTTCTGACCGCGATGCCCAATCGGCCTCCAATCCGCTGACCGCGTGGCTTTCCGGTCGGGTGCGGCTGAACTGGGAATTCTGGGTTTTCTTCGCCATCTTCTTGCTGGCGCTGTTCACCCGTTTTTACATGCTGGGTGATCGTACAATGAGCCATGACGAGAGCTTGCACACCAAGTTCTCGTGGGACTTGTACAGCAACGGCTCGTTCCAGCACACCCCGCTCATGCACGGCCCTATCCTGTTTCACATGACGGCTTTGAGCTATTTCCTGTTTGGGGACAACGACTTTACCGCCCGCCTCTATCCGGCTGTGCTGGGGGTGCTGATGGTGATGTTCCCGCTGTTGTTCCGGCGCTGGTTGGGACGGTGGGGCGCGATTCTGGCATCGGTGATGTTTTTGATATCGCCGCTGGTGCTGTACTACAACCGCTATATTCGTGAAGATACGCCGTCCATCTTCTATACGCTGGTGATGGTTTACTGTACCTTCATGTATCTGAATGGCCCAACGGTGGTGCGCCGCAAAGCCCGCTGGTTGTATATTTTCTCGGCGGCGCTGCTGGCGAGCATGGCGACCAAAGAAGTGTCGTTTATGTACATCGCCATTTTCGGCAGCATCCTCACGTTGTACTGGCTGGCGCGGATGGGGCAGACGTTCTTCCGCCTGCCGGGGCGCACGCTATTCTACTTTGTCTCAATTGCCGGCCTGCTGGGGGGCATCGTCGCACTGGGGATGTATGTGGTGCTGTCCATCGTCCCGCTGGAGACGACGTTACCACTGGGCAACGGCAGCGTGGAGTTTCAAGCGCTCATCACATGGACGTTGCTGGTGATCGTCGGCGTGGCGCTGTTAGGCGCTGTGTCGCTGTGGTGGGCATTCCGCCGCAGCAAAGTGCGTAAGCCGCTGCTGGAATTGCTGCTGCTGCTCTTGCTGATGGTGGTGTTTGCTTCGCTGTTCGTTTTTGTCGAGGAGCGTTCGCATGTAACCACTGATGCGGCCAGTTCCACTTCGGTTCCTACAGTGCCGGGGCAGGAAGGGGCGGCGGTTGTGGGTAGCACCTATGCCGCGTGGCCGCTGTACGGGTTCTGGGCCTTGTGCATCGGGGTGATTGTCGCGCTGATTTATTCGGCGCGGGCGGGATGGTGGCGCAAACTGCACCGCTTCCCGGAATTCGACATTTTGCTGCTGATGGCGACGCTGGTGCTGCCATGGGCGACGCCGTTTGTGATGAAAATGATGAACGCCAGCCCGATGTCTATGCCGCAGATTGCGGCGGCGGTACAGGCGGCGCTGCCGTTCGTGCAGTTTGATCTGTCGCAATATGGTGTGCAAATCGCGCTGTCGGCGGTGCCGGTAATCCCTGCGATTCTAGTGGGCACTGTCGCCGGATTGATCTGGGATCGCAAACGCTGGTTGATTAGCGCCGCCATTTTCTATGTGCTGTTTGTATTCTTCTTCACCACTGTGTTCACCAATATCAACGGTATTGGCACCGGCATGATCGGCAGTTTGGGCTACTGGTTGGAACAGCAGGCCGTGCGCCGGGGCAACCAGCCACAGTATTACTATATGCTTCTGGTTCTGCCTTTCTACGAGTTCCTGCCCATCATCGGCAGCGTGCTGGCAATGCTCACCGGGCTGACTGCTTTCTGGCGATTCCGCCGTCAGCGGTTGGAGGAAGTGCTGCCTGCGCCGGAAGATGTGTTGATGGATACGGAGGACGGTTCGCCTGACCTGATCCGCGAACCGCTGCCTGAAGATGCTGATGTGGTGCTGGCGGTGGAACCTCCAGAGCCGGAGTCGCTGCGAAATTCGACGGAATGGCTGCGGGCAGCGCCTTTCCTGATTTTTACCGCGTGGTGGGCGGTATTCAACATGGTGGCCTACACGCTGGCCGGCGAAAAGATGCCGTGGTTGGGTACTCACATGACCACGCCGATGATCTTCCTCGCGGCGTGGTATTTCGGGCGCTACTTAGACCGGATTGATCGCGCTGTGTTCTTCAAGCGGGGTTGGCAGTATTTGCTGCTGCTGCCGCTGTTGTTCGTGGCGCTGGCACAGGTGGCCGCGCCGCTGGTGTTCGGCAGCGTGGGCGGACTGGAAACCGCACAGTTGACACGCACCTTCCAGTGGTTCGGCGGGATTGTGATCGCCGCGCTGGTGGGGTATGCCATCTGGCGACAAGTCGCCTCTAGCGGGTGGGCGCAGTTCCGGGTAATGGTGATGGCGGCGGTGTTCTTCGGGTTGGCTTTCCTGACGTTCCGTTCGGCGTGGATGGCCTCGTACATCAACTACGATCTGGCGACGGAATATCTGGTGTATGCACACGGCGCACCGGCCAATAAGCGCGTGACGGAAGAACTGGAAGCACTGAGCAAGCGAATCACAGGCGGCATGGATTTGAAGTTCGCGTATGACTTCAAGATTTCGTGGCCGGGCGCGTGGTATTTCCGCAACTTCAAAAACGCGGTGTTTCTGGGTGAAACGCCCAGCCCGCGCTCGATGGAAGATGCGCTGGTGGTCATCGTCGGTGACGAGAACCGCGCTTCGGTGGAAGGGATGCTAGAAGACCGCTACTACCGCTTCGACTATCCGCGCATGTGGTGGCCGATGCAGGATTACTTCGGCTTGACTGCACAGCGCGTCAATGACTTCTTTGACTTCTCAGGGCAGAACCCGCAGTCCGCACAGGTGCGGCAGGGTGTGTTCGACATCTGGTGGTCGCGTGATTACACCACGTATGGGCAGGCGTTCGGGCGCGATTTCTCGTTGACCCAATGGCCGGTGCGTGACAGCATGTACGTGTTTGTGCGGAAGGACATCGCCGCGCAGATGTGGACGCTGGGCGTGGGGAATGGCAGCGCCGCCAGCCCGGTCGCCGGAGTGGATGTGAATCAGTGTACGGCGAACTGGGAAGCGCGTCCGGCTGATCTGGTGTTCGATAGCGCGGCGGCGGATCTGCTCAACCACCCCCGTGCGGTGGCGGTTGCGCCGAATGGCATGGTCTACACGGCAGAGGAATTTAGCCACCGCATTTCGGTCTATAACCCGGATGGAAGTTTCGCCTTCAATTTTGGTTCGGAAGGCGCAGAACCGGGGCAGTTTGAACGACCCAGCGGTATCGCCATCGGTCAGAGTGGGAATGTCTATGTGGCGGATACGTGGAACTACCGCGTGCAAGTCTTTACGCCGCAGGGCGAATACATCACCGGATGGGGGCAGCGCGGCGAGTTCGGCGCAGCGGCTCCTGCACAACCGTTGGATGCCTTCTGGGGTCCGCGTTCGGTGGCGGTGGACAGTGATGAGCGCGTGTATGTCTCCGACACGGGCAATAAGCGTGTGCGTGTGTATACCAAAGATGGCGCGTATATCCGCGACATCGGCGGCGCGGGCAGCGGCGTGGGGCAGTTGGATGAACCCGCAGGGCTGGCGATCACAACCAGCGGCCTGTTGTATGTCGCCGATACATGGAACCGCCGCGTTTCGGTGTTCACGTTGGACGGGCAACCCGCCAGCATGTTTACCGCGTCGGATGGCACGGTATCGAATAGTTTCCGGGTGCGCGGTTGGGCAGATGATCTGGGCAACCGACCGTATCTAGCTGTGGATGCCGTGCTGAACCTGATTTACATCACCGACCCGGATGCCGGGCGCGTGCTGATCTATGATACGCTCGGCAAATGCGTGGGTTCCTTCGGGCAGCTTTCGCGGGAAGCCGCGCCTGATCTGACGCAGTTCTCCAGTGTGGGCGGCTTGGGACTGGACTCGGTTGGCAACCTGATTGTGTCGGATGCGGGCGCGGGACGGTTGCTGCGGTTTGCCCCGTATCAGGTGCCGCCGCCGGTGGTCGAAGATGCCAATGTGCAGCCCGAAAGCACCGCCGAAGCGACTGTTGAACTGGTCGCTCCGGTCGGATTGGAAGTGACCGGAGAGGTCATCGGCCCGATTGAAGGGATCGAAATGACGCCGGAGAGTACGCCCGCCGGATAGCGGCTGAGGCGCGGGTGCAGTAGGGTGTGTGTCTCGCGCCCTACTGCGTCTTGTCAACGGTGAAAACGGCATGTTATACTATAGGTTGTTGGAAAAAGTGGGCAGCCCCCACTTTTTTTCTTAATTGCTGCTGAGTGGAATCTCCTTTCAGCAGTGTTTCGGGTGTATCATTAGAGGCGAAAACAGCCGCGATCAATCCCTGTGAGGGGGAACGGCCAGAGGGTTATGAAGACCGAGTTTGAGATCGCTTTCAACGAAATAACTGAGCTTCGATCACTGCCCCGTGAAGTGGTTTTGGAGGCGCTACAGAACGCGCTGATTTCGGCTTACCGACGCGATGCGGCGGCAAGTGCGGCTCAGCGGGTGGATGTGACGCTTGATCCGAACACCGGGCGCTCCAAAATCTTTGTGGAAAAAGAAGTGGTGGATTCGGTACTGGAGCAGCGCACCGAGGTGACGCTGGAAGAAGCCCGCTACTTTGATCCTGAAGCAAACTATGGCGACATGGTGATGGTGCAGGTGCAGGGGACGACCAAGAACTTTGGTCGTATCGCTGCCCAGACCGCTAAACAGGTGATTTTGCAGAAGATCCGTGAGGCGGAACGCAACGCGCTGTTCGAGGAATATGTTGACCGGCAGGGTGATCTTATCACCGGCACGGTGCAGAGCGTATCGCCCAGCATGATTACGGTCAGTCTGGGGCGTGCGGAAGCCATTCTGCCACGCGCTCAACAAATCCCCGGCGAGCGCTATAAGCCGCACGATAAGCTGCGGGCGTACCTGCTGGAAGTGAAGAATAGTCCCAAAGGGCCGCAGATTATTGTGAGCCGGGGGCATCGTCACATGCTGCGTCGCCTGCTGGAATACGAAGTTCCTGAAATCTACAACGGGCAGGTAGAAATCAAGAGCATCGCCCGCGAGGCGGGATACCGTTCCAAAGTGGCGGTAGCCGCGCTGCAAGAGGGTATTGACCCGGTGGGCGCTTGCGTGGGGATGCGCGGTATCCGCATTCAGAACATCGTGAAGGAACTCCACGACGAGAAGATTGATGTCATCGAGTGGAATCCCAATCAAGAGCAGTTTATCGCCAAAGCCCTGAGTCCGGCTCAGGTAAAGGGCGTGTATCTGGAAGATGATCCAGACCTCGGTCGGACTGCGGTGGTGATTGTGCCGGACGACCAGCTGTCGCTTGCGATCGGGCGTGAAGGCCAGAACGCACGTTTGGCGGCCAAGCTGACCGGTTGGCGCATTGACATCAAGAGCGTGACCGAAGCCGTTCAGGATGCGCTGAACAACATCAACGCGCCCGTTCTGGCGGATTTGAAGGCGCAGACGGCGACGGTGGAAGAAGTCCAGCGCGTGATGGAAAAGAAACTGAACAACAAGGTTGTTCAGCCCGAAGAACTCACTGTGCTGGCAAAGTTTGCCGATGCGGTGGAGCGTCGTTTGATGGCGAAGCGTTCGCAGGCGCGTCAAGCGCGTCTGGCGGAGATCAACGCGGTCAAGTCCACGCTGCCGCCCGCGTCCTTCAAGATGCCTATCAGCGCTCTCGATCTGCCCGAAAAGATTGTGGACGCCCTGCAAGAACTGGAAAATGTGGGCGAGATCATGTGGCGCTTCCTCATTGATGAGCGCCGCCTGCGTATTTTGCTGAAAGACCTCCCTGAAGATTCGCTCATGCAGGTGCAAGCCTCGCTGGATCGGATCGTCATTCCCGACGAGGATGCCGAAGAAGTTACGCCCGTCGTTGCGCCTGTGGAGGAGGCGGTGGAAGCCGCGCCCGTTGGCGAAGTTACCCCTGTGGTGGATGATGACGCCGCCGTTCCTGATGCGTTTGCGGACGATCCGGAATCTGAAACTGAAGCCAAGCCGATGCCGCGCAAGCCGGTACTGGTTCCGAAGCCAGTGGAAGCGGTGGAAGCCGAGGCGGAGGCTGATGAGTTCGTTGATGACGAGGATGGTGACGACGCACTGGGTGACGACAAGCCGGGTGGCAAGAAGAAGCAGAAGAAGAAGGAACGCCAGCAGCGTCGCCAGCTTATTTTCGACGAGGAAATCGGACAGGTGATTGCCAAGCGCCGGCGCAAGGGTGGCCGTGACCGTGATGGCTGGGACGACGAATAGGCCATGGTCGAGGAACGTCAATCTCGAACCAAGCATGTTCCGGTAAGGACGTGTGTGGTGTGCCGCCAGAAAGCGGGCAAGCGCGGGCTAACCCGCCTTGTCCGCACCGATGCGGGTGTGCTGGTGGATGCCACCGGCAAGCTCAACGGGCGCGGTGCTTATTTATGTGAGCAGATGGCGTGCTGGGAACGCGCCTTAAACAGTGATGTTTTGACGAAGGCGCTGCGGACGCCGCTTTCCAGTGAAGACCGCGACCGTTTGCGACAGGTTCTGCCCCGATCATGAGGGGCTATTATGATGATCGAACGAGGGTGTTTCACAAACCCTATTCAATACCCACGATAGGCCAGAGCAACTAGCCAAGTGGCTTTTCTGGCCTAGCGTTCCATGAAGTGTGGAGGGATGCAATATGGCACAAGAAAAGCAAGCGATTTTACTCCCCGATTACCTTAGCGTTCGTGAATTGGCGGAACTCGTCGGCGCAAGCCCGATCGAGGTGATGAAGCGCCTGATTGCGAACGGGATTATGGCTTCCATCAACCAGCAAATTGACTTCGATACCGCTGCGATTGTCCTGAGCGAAATGGGATTCGAGGCGCAATCGGCGACTGTGGTGGCTGTTGAGGAAGAAAAGAAGAAGGCCAGCGAAGCGCAGACATGGCGCAAAGTCTATACCGATGAGAAGCCGGAAAACCTGATTCGGCGGCCTCCGGTGGTGACGATCCTCGGTCACGTAGATCACGGCAAGACGACGCTGCTGGATACCATTCGTAAGGCGAATGTGGCGGGCGGCGAAGCGGGCGGCATTACGCAGCACATCGGCGCGTATCGTGTAAATCATGGCGGGCGCTGGTTGACCTTCCTCGACACCCCCGGTCATGAAGCCTTTACTGCCATGCGTGCACGCGGGGCGCAGGGCGCGGATGTGGCGATTCTGGTGGTGGCAGCAGACGACGGCGTGATGCAGACCACCCGCGAGGCGCTCAACCATGTGCGGGCGGCGAATGTGCCGGTGGTGGTGGCGATCACCAAAACCGACAAGCGCAATGCCAATGTGGAGCAGGTGAAGAAAGAACTGTCCGATATTGGCCTGACCACAGATGAGTGGGGCGGCGATACGCTGGTGGTGCCGGTTTCGGCGCAACAGGGGACAGGCCTAGATGATTTGCTGGAAGCGGTGCTGATGACCGCCGAAGAAAAAGAGATCATCGCCAATCCCAAAGCCGAACCTTCGGGAATCGTGCTGGAATCCGAGATGAATTCCAGTCAGGGGACGCTGGCGACGCTGTTGATCCTGAACGGGACGCTGCGGCGTGGGGATACGGTACTCGCCGGGATGTCTTACGGGCGCATCAAGGCGATGTTTGATGAGAATAGCAAGAAACTGGACGAAGCCGGGCCTTCAGTTCCGGTGCGGGTGCTGGGGCTGAATGCGCCGCCGCAGCCGGGTGACGCGGTAGAGTCCGTCAAGAATGACAAAGCGGCGCGGGTGGTGGCGGAAGAACGCCAGCAGGCCGATACAGCGCGTAAGATGCAACCGGAACGTGTTTTTACGCTGGAAGATGTGTTCAAGCAGTTCGAGGCCGGACAAGCTAAAGAACTGAATCTGATTTTGAAAGCGGATGTGCAGGGGACGTTGCAGCCGATTGTCGACTCGCTGAAGAAACTGAGCGACGACAATGAAAGCGGAATCGCCATCCGTATTCTGGCGGCGGACATCGGCAACATCACCGAAAATGATGTGATGTTGGCGAGCGCATCTGGCGCAATTGTGATCGGCTTCACCGTTGGCGTGGACAGCGCGGCACGACGCAGCGCGGACTCTCTGGGTGTGGATATTCGTCGCTACGACATTATCTACAAACTGCTGGAAGATATTGAACTGGCGTTGAACGGTATGCTGGAACCCGTGTTTGCCGATCGGACGATTGGTACCGCCGAAGTGCGGCAGGTGTTCCGTATTCCCAAGGTTGGTTCGATTGCGGGTAGCTATGTGCGCGATGGCGAAATCAAGCGTAACGCCCGTGTGCGTGTGAAGCGCAGTGGCAAGGTGCTGGCGGAGAACCTCACGGTTGGGTCGCTCAAACGCCTGACGGAAGATGTGCGCGAAGTGCGTTCTGGCTTCGAGTGCGGCGTCAACCTGAACGGGTTTAACGACTTTGCGACGGGTGATCTGATGGAGTTTTACGTTTCGGAACGGGTGAACTAAGCACCGTTCGGCGGGTATGTGGAAATGAAGGCGGGGCATGTTACCCCGGTTGAACGAGGGGCTTATGCCCCTTGTTTGTTCATGGAATGAGGAGGTCGTATGTCGTCCATCAAGCAAGACCGGATGGGTGAACGCATTCAGGCGATCCTGAGCGAACTGCTGCTGCGAGAGGTGGCTGATCCCCGCTTGAAGCATATCACGGTGACGGAAGTGAAGATTGACCACGAATTGATGTATGCCAACGTGTACATCAATGCGCTGGGGGACGAAAGCCGCGAAAAAGAAGTGTTGATAGGGCTGGAACGGGCGAAGGGGTTTTTGCGGCGCGAGGTGGCGAAACGGGTGCGACTGCGGAGTGCGCCGGAACTGCATTTCCACTGGGATACCACGTTGGAGCGCGGTGAACGGATGCACCATCTGATTGACAAACTCGACCTGCCGAAGCTGGTACCTGCGCCTGCACCTGTTGTTGAGGCTGATGATGACGAGCGCGATTGATTGGCAGGCGGCCAGCGCCGCTGTGTTGGCCGCCGAGCGTATTCTTGTGGTGACGCATGTGAAGCCCGATGGCGATGCCATCGGGTCGCTGTTGGGGCTGACTCTGGCGCTGCGAGAGCTGGGCAAAACAGTGGACGCGGCGGTGGATGGGGGCACACCGGAATACCTGCGCTATCTGGCGGGGGCGGATACGGTACTCAGCAGTTTGAAAGAAGGCGCGTGGTCGTTGATTATTTCGGTGGATGCCAGTGATGAAGAACGCACCGGAGCTGCGGGCGCGTATGGTCGCGCCAACAGCCCGCAACAGATTAACCTCGATCACCACCCAACCAATACCCGTTTCGGGAATCTGCATCTCATCGCGCCGGAGGCTGCTTCTGCCAGCGAAATCGTCTATGAATGGCTGGTGGCGGCGGGTTGGCCGCTTGCGTTGCCTGCTGCGTCCGCGCTGCTGACGGGCGTGGTCACGGATACGATAGGCTTTCGTACCAGCAACGTGCGACCCCGCACGCTGGAAATCGCGGCGGCGCTGGTGGCGGTGGGTGCGCCTTTGTACGACATTGTACAGCGCACGCTGGTCGCCAAGCCCTACAGCAACCTCGAACTGTGGAAACAGGTGTTTCCGTCGGTTCAATTTGAGGGTGGCATCATTTCGGCGGTGGTGACTCTGGAGAATGTCAAGCAGGCGCGGTTGCGCGAAATGTCGGATGGCGGGTTGGTGGGGATGATGATCGCCACCGAAGAAGCGCAAATTGCGGCGGTGTTCAAAGAACAGCCGGAGCAGAACGTGGAAATCAGTTTCCGCTGTAAACCGGGCTATGATGTGGCGAGTGTTGCTTTCGGGTTGGGGGGCGGCGGTCATGTGCAGGCGGCGGGTGTGACGCTGGCGGGGACACTGGAGGCGGTGCGTGCCATCGTCATGCCGCTGCTTCAGAAGGCGCTTGCCGAGGGGAAGGCGCGTGGCTGATCCGTTCGGGTTTTTGAATGTGGATAAACCGCTGCACCTGACCAGTCATGATGTGGTGGCGCGGCTGCGGCGGCAACTGGGGATCAAAAAAATCGGCCATGCAGGTACGCTCGACCCGCTGGCAACCGGCGTGCTGGTGATTTGCGTGGGCGGTGCGACCCGTTTGAGCGATGAAGTGATGCACGCGACCAAAGGCTATCTAGCACAGGTGCGGTTAGGCGTGACGACCGAGACTTATGATGCCGAGGGCGCGGTGACTGCCGAACAGGATGCGTCGCATTTGCAGCGCGAACAGGTGGAAGCGGCGTTGACGGGCTTTCGCGGCACGATTCAGCAAGTCCCCCCGATGTACAGCGCGATCAAGCAGGGCGGGCGTAAGTTGTACGAACTGGCGCGGGCAGGCGAAACGGTGGAACGGGCGGCGCGGACGGTCACGATTGAGGCGTTGACCCTCAGCGCGTGGACGCCGCCCACGTTCACGCTGGAGGTGGTGTGCAGCGCGGGAACCTATATCCGCAGTCTGGCCTATGATGTGGGGCGGGTGCTGGGGGTGGGGGCGTACTTATCTGGACTTGTTCGGACGGCCAGCGGGCATTTCCGGTTGGACAATGCGCGGTCAATGGAGCAATTGCTGGAAGGCGATTGGCAGGCTAGTTTGATCGCGCCACAGACGGCGCTGGCGGGCTGGCCTTCGCTGGTGGTGAGCGCCGCCGATGCCGCACATCTGGTTCAGGGGCGGGCAATCGCCGCGCCGGAAGGTGCAGAAGGGCGCGTGCTGGCGTATAACGAGGGTGGGCATCTGGTGGCGCTGGTACAGGCTGACGGTAGTTTGTGGCGGCCTCATAAGGTATTCTTGGGCGATTGAGCAGCGGCGGAGTAGGCCGCATTTGATATTCCCACAACCATGCAAAACATGATACGACATATCAATGACTTGAGAACGCTTACCCTGCAACAGCCTTCGCTGGTGACTATCGGGGTATTTGATGGTGTGCATCGCGGGCATCAGTATTTGATCGAACGGCTGGTGGCGGAAGCCCATGCCGCCGGACAACTGGCGGTTGTGCTGACGTTCTATCCGCATCCCGATGTGCTTCTGCGCGGTGTCAGCGGGCGCTATTACCTGACTTCGCCGGAGCAGAAGGCCGAACTGCTGCTCGATCTGGGCGTGGATTGGGTGGTGACGCAGCCTTTCAACACGGAATTACAGACGATGCCAGCCGCCACGTTCGTCAACCTGCTACGGCAGCATTTGCATTTGCAGGCGCTGTGGGTGGGGACGGATTTTGCGATGGGCTACCAGCGCGAGGGGAACGTTCCCTTCTTGAAGGCGCAGGGCGCACAACAGGGTTTTAGCGTGCGCGAACTGGAATTGCTGATGGACGCGCAGGCCGAGAAGATTGGCAGCAGCGCGATTCGGGCGGCGATTCAAGCGGGCGATATGCAGGCAGTACGGGGATGGCTGGGGCGGGGTTACGCGCTTCAGGGCGAAGTGGTGCATGGCGAAGGGCGCGGGCGCAAGATTGGCTTCCCAACGGCGAATGTGAATGTGTGGCCTGAGCAGGTGCTTCCCGCCAACGGCATTTATGCGGGCTGGGCGTGGGTGGGCGGTGAACGCTATATGGCGGCGACCAATGTGGGCGTGCGACCTACGTTCGAGGGGATCAGCATCACCGTCGAACCGTACCTGCTGGATTTTGACCGCGACATTTACGGCAAAACGTTGACCGTGAGCTTCGAGACGATGCTGCGCCCGGAAGCGAAGTTTAACGGTGTTGCCGCGCTGATCGAGCAAATCGGGCGCGATGTAGAGGCTGCGCGTGCTTATCTGACAGGGTTGGGGTAGAATTTAGACTATGTTCGCAATCGTATTTGTAGCTGCATTTCTTTTTCCTTCAGTGCTAAGGTGAGAGGAAATTATACGATTGTTAGGTAATGGTTAACCTTCACAATAGGGGGAGAACGGATGAAAACTGTGGTGCATGATCATGAGATACGACTACCGCAGCCAACATCCGAGCGTGTTTCAGGAATGCACCGGTCTGACCGTTGATGTGTTCGACCAACTGATGGACGAGGTGCTGCCGCTGTAGGGGGGAGCTGCACAAGAGCGACTGAGCCACCGCCAGCGTCAGCGGGCCATGGGTGCCGGACATCCGTTTGAGTTGGAAGTGGAGGACC
>Ga0172373_10002391_pt1 | contig 28821 bp, 32 predicted proteins | sample Lak10m_2_FD_114546 | JGI IMG/M metagenome (GOLD analysis project Ga0172373, IMG submission 114546) | Freshwater microbial communities from Kabuno Bay, South-Kivu, Congo - kab_092012_10m | ecosystem: Environmental > Aquatic > Freshwater > Lake | place: Democratic Republic of the Congo...
CGCACCACCACGCCGACTGCCGACAACAACGACTCGGCCCAAGCGAAATCGTCTTCGCCACATGACTTGCTTCCACAAATTGCCGTGATGCCTTCTCGCACTAACGCTGGCGTGTTGGGCATGGCCCGAACGACTGCCGCAGATGTTCCCGCTGCCTTCTCTAAGGCCGCCACCGAGACCCCGGCTGCAATGGACAAAATCCGTGGAACACCAGCGGCAACTGCTGATGCACAGACAGCCACGGCGTCGGCGGGCTTTACTGCAATCAGAGCACCATCGGCATTCACAATGACATCGCTGGTGGAGACTCCGAATTCCGATTCCAACGATGTGCGCTTCGCTGCATCGATCTCCACCACCGTGATGGACGATGGTTCCCAACCACCATGAATGAGGCCACCAACAAGGGCAGTGCCCATGTTTCCTCCACCAATGATGACTAATCGCGCACGAGACATTCCATGAGACTAATCGTGGGGGTGCCGAGACGGAACTGGCTTCCCCGACCAGCCCGTCCGGCGCAGGTGATGTGCGCTGCGGTGGGTCGAAAGAGGAATGGGTTATTCGGCGAATCGGCTGGCGAAACCGATGCGAATAATCACAGCAAAAACGCGTTCAACAGTGGCGTACAACGTGCCAATGACACGGTCGAGTTCTTCTTCCTCAACAAGTCTCAGCGGAAGCTCGCCTCGCAAAAAGATTGCATCTTCAATTCCAATGGAAAAATGTGCGCCCACCAAAGATTCGTTACGGCGCAGCAGATGTTCATATAACTGTTCTGCGTTCTCTTCTGGCGCTGGCATCACATATGTTTCGTACCGCAGCGTGCGCTGACCAAGGGTGAGCCACACAGTGGTGAACTCTTTCTCTTCACCACGCATGCGTACGTACCAACGACGCTCGCCGATGTCTCCACGATCAACTGCGGCAATAGTTTCATTGCGCTCTTTCATGGATAAGAGCCAGTGAGTGATGTGGCCCTCTAATGAATCCAGCTCATGCGCGCCAAACAATTCGCTCATGGTGTTACTTGCACACCACTCGGTCGCGTGATGTGAGGTCTGCATACGCACGACGCAAGCGTGCAGCAGCAAAACTCCATGTATAACCACGTGCACGTTTTGCGGCTTGCACTGACAACCGCGCGGACAATGCTGGGTCGTCGAGAATTTGTGCAATATGTCGTGCGAACACTTCGGGTTGACGATCTGCAACGAGGAAACCTGTGCGCCCGTGTTCAACAATTGTGAGTAATCCGCCGACTGCGTTTGCAACAACTGGAGTTCCACATGCGGCTGCTTCAAGCGCCACCAGCCCGAAACTTTCACTTCGACTTGGAACCAACACAACATCTGCTGCGCGGTAATACGTAGACAAGATGTGATGCGCTTGCGGTGCAACGAATCGCACCTGTGATTCAAGACCAAACTCTTGAATAAGTGAATGGACACGGGCAATTTCTGTCTCACCCTCCGTGCCACTTGCGCCACCAACAATCAAGAGAGTGGCGTTCTTTCGGCCAAGCGCTGCCAATGCGCGCACTGCAACATCTGCACCCTTGAGTGGCTGAATGCGACCAACAAACAACAACACGGGACCATCACCCAAGTCGAGTGCTTTGCGTGCACCACGCTTGTCACCCGGCGCGAAGAATGCGTGCTCTACTCCAGGCGCGACAATTTCGATTTGGCCCGGAGGGTTACCGTACAACTCGATGAATTGACGTTCTTCTTCCGTGCAGCTCACGCAGATGGCATCGGAACAACCGATGACTTCAGTTTCAGCGCGCTCACGAAGTTCAGACTCGGGATCTCCACCAAGGGCTTTCACTCGGGCAAATGTGTGAAACGTACTGACAAGTGGAATGTTGAGTTCGTGCTTAATGGAATGCCCGGCAAGACCGCTTAACCAATAGTTGGCATGAACAACATCGGTTCCGCCGTTGGCACGTATGTGCTGCAGCACACCATCGATGAATTGAGGGACAACATCAATGAGATTGTCCTTCGGCATGTCCGTTGCACCAGCAGGAATATGCACGACTTTGTGATTTGGTTCCACCACAATCTCGGCTGGCAGGTCATCACTCCACGCGCGTGTATATGTGGTGCAATCGATTCCGGCATGTGCCAATCCGGAGACAAGTTCTCGGACATACACGTTCATGCCGCCACCGTCGCCGACTCCAGGTTGTGCGAGTGGCGAGGTGTGAAGCGAAAGGATGGCTACACGACGCATGCGTAGTTCAACCTATCTAGAGGTGTTGTCATTCCCTTCAGCAGAGGCCCCGGCCTCATTGCTGGACACGAATGACCGATAGACGGACAGCAAACTTTGCTTTTGTTCGGCAGAGAGTTTCATGTCAGAGGCAATCGCTTCAGGAACCGTACTGGTCTCTGGAGGTGCTCCGTCCAGGATGCCCGCTCTGACATACAACGTCTCGGCAGAAATCTCCAGCGCACGAGCAATTTGCTGCAAGATGTCAGCCGATGGACGACGAATGCCTCGCTCAATTTGAGAGAGATACGGATTAGACACTCCTGCAGAACGTGCGAGGTCGCGAAGGCTTTTTTGTGCGCTCTCACGTTGATGACGAATGAATTCACCAACGTCTTGCAACGCATCACTAGGTCGAAGTGCCATGACTTATTGGTCCTTCACAACGGAGCCAGCGCCGCCTTCACGAACGCGTTGCACTAATTCTGCTGTGAGCGCATCAATTCGTTCAAACAAGTCGTGACGCTTTTGTGAGCATGTCTTTTCAAACAATGCCAATGCATCGCCTAATTCATCAAGCGCGGAGTCATCAAGATTCTCCAATTGTTCGAACGAAAAATGAGCCGACAACTCATCGAGTTCAAGAACTAGTGGATGATCTGGCGCAACATTTGTTTCACGCGGCGGACGTGCGCTTCCACCACCATGTTGTTGACCAAACACGTCTGCCAATCGATCAGTGAATGATGCGCTACCGATTTCGGCGCCACTCGCCCGACGACGCTGTTCATCACGAACAAGATCTAAACGTCCTTGCGCAAGTCGTCGGACAAACGAGATGGCATCTTCTTCGCCCTGCAAAGCATTTCGGTCGGCACGAATATCAGCCACGGAACGTGAGTGATGATCTGCCATTACATGCCTCCAGAGACGGGCGGAAGAACCGCTACCTCATCATTATCGCCCACGTTGTGAGTCAATGGCACCTCTTCGCCATTCACCCATACTTTGCTCATGGCCAACACATCGGCAAATGCGGTGCCGAATGTTGCAATGGCTTCGTTGAGAACATCGGACACGGTGGCACCAACGAACTCTGCCTCACTTGTCCCTGCTGCCTCGCGGGCCTGGGCAAATAGTCGGAGTCGTGCCATGTATCGCATGGTATCGGTTGGCCGAATTTCCAGTGTTGAGCGCACTTACGAGAGTTGGACGTGAGATTCGCCAGCGTCAAAAGTGCCGACCACGACAAAACCAGTGTCGGTGAGACGAGACACGGCCGATGGATGAACCGCGGCTAACAAACCACCCGACGTTTGAGGATCAACACACAGAGCGACAGATGCATCATCGACATTGGAAATAAGCCGCGAGCCGACATACGCGCGATTACGCGGATCTCCGCCTGTTCGATGACCTGCCTGAGCAATTTCTCGTGCACCGTCGTATGTAGGAATGAGAGAGGTGTCAATAACAAGGCGTACGCCGGACCGATCCGCGACTTCCCATCCGTGCCCCGCTAGTCCATACCCCGTCACGTCAGTGACTGCATGAACTGATTCGCCACACGTCTGCAGAACTTCGGCCGCAGCGCGATTCAACATCTTCATCCCAGTAATCGCACTTTGCTTCTGGCTCTCTGTACCTGCTGCGGTGACGAGACCCGTGCCTAGAGGTTTCGACACCATTGCAATGTCACCAGGTTGTGCTCCAGATTTGCGGAAGATTTTCTGGGGATGAACAACACCTTGCACCGCCAATCCAAAAATGGGTTCAGGATTTCGAATGGTGTGCCCTCCGGCAATCGTGCCGCCTGCTTGCATCACGATGTCAGAGGCCGCGGAAAGAATTGCTGCGATGACATCTTGCGGAAGATTTTCGGGGAATGCAGCAATGTTGACTGCGAGAATGACTCGTCCACCCATTGCAAACACATCGCTACACGCGTTTGCAGCAGCAATGGCACCAAAGTCATACGGATGATCAACTAGCGGCGGGAAGAAGTCGGTCGTGCTCACCAATGCAACGTCATCGGTGATTTGATACACGGCCGCATCATCAAAAGGTGCGAGCCCAACAAGAACCGAAGGGTCAAAACCGCCCGGCAAATCGGCAACGAGGTCAGCCAACAGCGATGCACCCCACTTGGCTGCACAGCCTCCGCACGATGTCCACTCTGTCAATTTGATGGTGTCGGCAGTAAGGGACATGCCCAAAAACTACTAGTTTGAAATCGATGTCAACCGACCCAGTTCGCCCACCGTCTGTTGATGCTCTAGCTCGCGAACTGGCGTCAGCGTTCACGTTGCCTCACCTGATACTTGTTGATTGCGCACGACGAGCAATTCAGAGTGCACCACAGGATGCAACTCGTGTCGCACATCAACTAGCGGGCGAATTTCAACTGCAACTTCAGATTGAGGTAGTGAACGCAACGGGAGTGTTACTCCATTCCAATCTGGGTCGTGCCCCACTCCCGAAATTTTCGTTGGGTCGAGCGTCAAGTGTTGAGTTCAATATGGCAATCGGTGAAAGAGGATCTCGTCATGAGGCGGTGTCACGTCTCGTGTCGCTGTTGACAGGGGCCGAATCGGCCATCGTCGTCAACAACAATGCGGCTGCGTTGGTTCTTGTTCTCACAGCATTGGCGCAGGGACGAGATGTTGCAGTGTCGCGGGGCGAAAGTGTTGAGATTGGCGGCGGATTTCGTATTCCTGACGTCATGGAACAATCTGGAGCGCGTTTGGTGGACGTGGGCACCACCAACAGAACGCGTTTCCGCGATTACGAAAAGGCTCTTCAGTCAAAACGCAATGACATAGCTCTTGTCATGAAGATTCACCCTTCAAATTTTTCTATTGAGGGTTTCACTGAGAGCGTCTCCATCAAAGAACTGTCCGCATGCGAGGTTCCCGTGGTGGCCGACATTGGTTCAGGTCTCTTGGACAACACATGTCCATGGCTTCACGGACACATGTCAGGAATTCCACAGTGGCTTCACTCTGAACCTGCAGCAAAACAAGCGCTACTCGATGGCGCGTCGCTAGTGACGTTTAGTGGAGACAAACTCCTCGGAGGTCCACAATGCGGAGTGATTGCCGGAAGTAAAGAACTTGTCGACATATGTGCATCACATCCTCTCATGCGCGCATTACGACCCAGCGGACACACCATGATGTGGTTACAAACAGTGTTGTTGTCATATTGCGCACGAACTGCGTGCGACGACATTCCATTTTGGAACATGGTGGCTCAACCAATTGAGTCTCTTCGTGTGCGTGCAGAAAATATCGTGACAACTGCGAATGTTGGACAAGTTATTCCGCTGACATCTCTCGTGGGTGCTGGGTCTGCACCAGGTACATCACTTGATTCGTATGGAATACAACTCAAAGGCGATGTGCGCGACCAACTACGTTCCCTCTCTACGCCAATTATTGCGAGAACAAAAGATGGAAACACATTCATTGATTTGCGCAGCGTGCACCCAACTGATGATGCGGTGATTTGTAGTGCACTTCACAACATCTCCCACCGATGACTGTCATTGCCACAGCCGGCCACGTTGATCACGGCAAATCGTCGTTGGTGCGTGCCATCACCGGAACAGATCCAGATCGTCTTGCTGAAGAGCAACGCAAGGGAATGACGATTGACCTTGGTTTTGCGCACGTCACAACTCCACGTGGTGTCACACTTAGTTTTATTGACGTCCCAGGACATACCGACTTCATCCGCACGATGATTTCGGGAGTGAGTGGGGTGGATGTTGCTCTCTTAGTGATTGATGCCGGCGAAGGGTGGAAACAACAAACTGAAGAGCACGTTGGAATTCTCGAGGTCTTAGGCGTAAAGGCAGCAGTCGTTGCGCTCTCAAAGTGCGATCGGGTGACAGACGATGTCGTGAGTCAACACATCAGCGACATCAACAGTCGTCTTCGTAGCAGTTCCATTACATGGCATGGCATTGTGCACACGTCTGCAAAAAATGGCGAGGGGTTGGACAACCTCGTCTCCATTCTTGAGACGTTGACACAAACCACACATCGTTCAATTCGCAACAGCTCACACAGACTTTTTGTTGATCGTGTGTTCACCATTAAAGGCTCTGGCACTGTTGTGACTGGAACTCTCGACACCACTCCTCTTCACGCATCTGATGCTCTCGTGGTGGCTCGCACATCTGAGCCAGTTCGTCTTCGATCTATTCAGTTGCACGGAAGAACAGTGGAGCGTTGCGAACCAGGTTCACGTTGTGCCATCAACCTTTCGGGAGTTGAAGTTGATGAACTCGTGCGAGGAGATGTACTCGTCTCGCCAGAGTCGTGGAAAATCACCAACGTCTTTGATGCGTCCATCACAACGTTGGCCTCGGCCCCGCGACCACTCTCTCATCGCGGCAGTTTTACGGTTCATATTGGAACCAATTCTCAAACGGCGTCAGTGCGGATTATCGGCGCAGACGAAATTCATTCATCGTCATCTGGACTCATCAGAGTGCGGTTCTCACAATCTCTTCCGTTGGTTCCGGGCGATCGATACTTACTTCGCGATACAAGTACGAATTCCACGATTGGTGGAGGAGTCATTCTTGATGTTCACCCCATCACGCGAGTGTCACGCGCGCAGCCAACTGGAACCGTGGACTCCATCATGAATGGACGAGGGTTTGTACCAATCAAAGAAGCTCGTCGCCTCACGGGCCAACACGTTGAGGCTGTCGCGGGAGAGTGGTTTGCCACTGCTGATGTTGTCAATGACGCGATTGCTCGTTTGAAAAAACAACTTGAGGAAAGTTCTGAGTTGAGTATCAGTCGGCTACTCCTGCACGAGCGAGACCTGATAACAAAGATTCCGACGGCAGTCATCGATGGAGATGTTGTTCGATTTTCTTCAGCGACATCAATCGCATCGCATCCGCTCGCGACAGAGATTCAACAGTGGGGTCTCACAGGGCCAACGACATCGACGGTTGATCGAAACATCATGCGTCAACTCATTCAGCGCGGAATTGTTTTTGAACACGACTACATCGCATTTCATGCAGAGACATTGACCGCTGTACGGCCTGCGTTAGAACACCTGTGGTTGCTCTCGCCAGATGGCTTCACGGTGTCTCAATTGCGTGAACATCTTGCAATCACCCGCAAACACGCAGTCCCCCTCGCTGAGTGCCTCGACAAGATGGGACTGACACGGCGAACCGGTGACCGGCGTCTTCCAGGGCATCAGTGGTAGGTGGCGGAGGCGGACGGGAATCGAACCCGCCGAACGGGGATCGCCCGTTCCAACTGTGTTGAAGACAGTGAAGCCCACCAGGTACTCGTACGCCCCCGCCATGAGGGTACCGTTCTCACATGGAACGCACTGCTCCTCAATTGCCCGATGGCATCGTTGTCATTGTCAAACGCGAATGCGCGACATGTCAGATGGTGGACCCTGTCCTCTCAGACATCTCTGCAGCTGGACTACCTCTCACTGTTTATACGCAGGATGACCCAAATTTCCCGACATCAGTGCCATCACACCACGATGAAGATCTTGCCATCTCATGGCATTACGACATTGAAACTGTTCCGACAGTTTTGAAGATTGAAAACGGTCGAGAGATAGATCGAACAATTGGTTGGTCGAAAAATCAATGGCGTGCCATTACTGGTGTTGAGTCGTTAGGTGAATCGCTACCCGAGATGCGACCCGGATGTGGATCGATGAGTGTCGACCCGAATCTTGTAGATGCATTACGCGCACGCTTCACAGATTCACCAGTGATCTCGCGCACCATCGAGTTTTCAACGTCAGAAGACGAGTTTGAAGCAATGTATGCGCGCGGTTGGACAGACGGATTGCCCGTTATTCCTCCCACACGCGAGCGTGTTCTCAAGATGCTCACAGGCACAACACGTCATCCGCAAGATGTAGTTGCATTGTGTCCACCCGACTTGGTGGAACTCACAGTGGAGAAAATTGCAATCAATGCAGTGATGGCCGGTTGTCTTCCTGAGTACTTGCCGTGGGTCATCGCTGCACTTGAGGCGGTGTGCAATGACGAATTCAATATGCACGGAGTTCTTGCAACAACAATGCCTGTTGGTCCTGTGATTGTTTGCAATGGCCCCGGTACGCGTGCGATTGGAATGAACTCGGGAATCAATGCATTTGGACAAGGCAATCGTGCAAACAACACAATTGGTCGAGCAGTGCAGTTGACAGTGCGCAATGTTGGAGGAGGCCGACCCGGTGAAGTTGATCGCGCAACTCATGGAAATCCCGGCAAGATCACGTTCTGTTTTGCTGAAGACGAAGAGTGCTCGCCCTTCACGCCACTTTCCGTTGAACGTGGAATACCTCATGGAGTCAACGCAGTCACAGTGTTTGCTGGAGAAGGCCCTCGTTGCGTTGTTGACCAACTCGCCCGCACAGCAGATGAACTTGTGAATTCATTTGTTGCGTGCTTACTCACTGTTCATCATCCAAAACTGGTGATTGGCTTTGATGCAATCTTGACCATCAGCCCTGACCACGGTCGAGTCTTTGCCGAAGCAGGTTGGACTCGAGAAAAGTTGATTGAAGAAGTCACTCAGCGATCGCTACGTCCGGGGTCGGAACTTGTGCGAGGAGCCCACGGAATGGCCGAGGGAGTTCCGCCCCACCTTGAGTCGGCCACGCTTCCCAAGTTCCGCCCAGGAGGATTATTAGTGACCTATGCAGGGGGCGGTGCGGGTCTGTTCTCGTCGATTGTTGCCGGATGGGCAAATGGGAAAATCGGCAGCGACCCGGTGACTCGCGTCGTCTCTCCCTAGCGCTGCAACCGTGACATACTGAGACCAATGGCTTCCATCACCATTCTCGATCCGACCAATGAGTCGAAGCCCGCAACACGCGAGTTGCTGCAGCGTCCGGCCAGCATCAGTGGCCACACCATCGGGCTCCTCGATATTTCGAAGCCACGCGGAAACGTTTTTCTTGACCGCATTGAAGAACGACTCACAGAGCGTGGTGCAAAGGTGTTGCGCTTCGCGAAGCCAACATTCACAAAACCAGCTCCGGTTGATCTTCGGCACGAGATTTCCACTCAATGCACGTTGGTCATCGAAGCACTTGCCGATTGAGGCAGTTGCACGACATGCAGTGTGCATGACATCGCAGATTTAGAACTTCGTGGAGTACCTGGGGTATTCGTCGCGTCCGAGGAGTTCATCTCGGCCGCCGACGCACAATCACAGGCCCTTGGATTCCCAACACTTCAACGAGTCTTTACGTCGCACCCTATTCAAGACCGCACCGACGATGAGATGCGGGCCTTGGCAGATTCAGTGTTCGACCACATCATTGCCGCAATCACTGCATAACTCTGTCTTCAGGAGCAGTGACGAATCTGAGAACTACAATGAAAAGGTGACCACCCCGACACGCATCCTCATGCTTCGACATGGACAAAGCGAATGGAATGCAATGGGTCGTTGGCAGGGTCAAGCAGATATTGAACTCACCGACCTTGGGTATGAACAGGCTCGTCGCGCCGCCGAAAAATTGGGCATGTTCGATGCGATTGTCTCAAGCGATCTCAGGCGAGCCCATCTCACCGCCACCATTATCGCCAATGGACTCGGCGTTGGTCTGCTTCCACCAGATCAGCGACTACGAGAGACCGATGTGGGCGAATGGCAAGGACTCACCCATCATCAAATTGAACGCGACTGGCCCGGCTATCTCGATGCACATCAACGTCCGCCTGGATTCGAATCAGATGACTCCATTGTCACCCGTGTGTCAGCTGCGCTCTTCGACCTTGCGGAACAATTTCCCGGAAGCGAAGTGCTCTGCATTGCGCACGCCGGAATCATTCGCGTGATGCGCCGAGCACACCGAGTGCCCGACACACGCATTGCCAATCTCGGCGGATGCCATTTCGTTGTTCGACCTGGCCACTCAACGCCGATTGAAATTGGTGACGTTGTTGATCTTTTTGAACACGGCGAATTAGGCGAAGAGCTCTAGCCGTGTTTGCACGGTGGGTCGACGCCTCGTACGCGCCAGTTGTTCGCACCAATGTGAACCGCTTGGTGTGGGGTCGATTGATTTCCAATGCGTGTTACAGATTCGCACCACCATTCATTGCAGTTATTGCTCGTGGACTTGATGTCTCCGTGGCAGAACTTGGTATCGCATTCACCATTGGCGAATTCGCAGGACTTCTCTCTCCCATCGTTGGCCGTTATGTCGATAGAGCAAATCGACTTGTTGCAATGACTGCGGGAATCGTGTTGATTACTGCATCAGTCTTGTTGGCCGCCTTCTCAACGTCGGTGGCCATGTTTGCAGTAGCGATGTTTGTATTGAGTGCATCGAAGGTCTTATTTGATACATCTCTCATCGTGTGGGTGAATGATCACGTTGAATACGAACGACGTGGGCGCATCGTTGGAATCATTGAAACCTCGTGGGCACTTTCGTTATTCATTGGCGTTGCAATCATGGGACTCGCCACTGCTCTCATTTCATGGCGAGCCGGGTTCATTGTTGGTGCAATAGCGCTAATGGTGTCGGGGCTTTTCATCGTCACTGGACTTCCACGCGACGATGCACACGCACCAATGAACACCCATGCACGCGGGAAAATCCCTCGTAGCGCATGGCTCATCTTTGCGTGTTCCTTCATGTTGATGGGCGCATCACAGTGTGTTGGCATCACCTTTGGCCCATGGTTTGAAGACGAGTTTGGTTTCACCAGTGCAGGACTGATTGCTGTCGTCATTGCGATGGGCATCTTTGAGTTGACGTCAAGTGTTAGTTCCAGCAGGGTCACCGATGTGTGGGGCAAGGAGATCAGTGTTCGACGTGGAGTGTTGTTAATGGTGGTTGGGGGAATTGTGATGACTGTTGGAAGTCATGTGTCTTTTCTCGCAATTCCAATGTTGATTGTCTTCATCGCTGGATTTGAATTTGCACTCGTCAGCATGTTGCCATTGGCCGCAAACTTGATTCCCACTGCTGGAGGAATTGGTTTGGGCCTCACAGTTGGTGCAGGAACATGCGGGCGCGCAGTGTTTAGTTCGGTGGCGACACGGTTATATGACTCAGTGGGGCCAGTTGGTCCAACGATTGCCGCCACATCGCTTGCCGTCTTGACGGTGGGCGCAATAACGCTCTACGCGCGATCTGCGCGATAACCGTTTGTAATTGGCATACGGCGATCTTTGCCAAATGCTTTCGTTGACACACGAACTCCCGGCGCGCACTGACGACGTTTGTATTCATTGATGTCAACAAGACGCGCAATGCGGTGCACCACAGATTCATCAAACCCGTGAGCAATGATTTCGTGAACTCCCATGTCGTCATCAATGTAATGACGAAGAATTGGGTCAAGCACTTCATACGGAGGAAGACTTTGGTCGTCACGTTGATCGGGACGAAGTTCCGCTGATGGTGGCTTCGTTAACACGCTCTCTGGAATAATTTCTCGACCCGCGCGCTCATTGATGCGACGACTCAACGCAAATACTTGTGTCTTGAACACGTCTTTGATGACCGCGTAGCCGCCAGCAGAGTCGCCATAAATCGTGAAATAACCAACAGCCATCTCACTCTTGTTTCCGGTGGTGAGAACCATCCAGCCGAACTTGTTACTCAGCGCCATCAATGTTGTGCCGCGGCAACGACTCTGCAGGTTTTCTTCGGTGAGGTCTGGGTCGCGACCTTCGAATGATGGCTGCAACATGTCGAGATACGCCTGGAATGCAGGCTCTATGGAGATCACTCGATGGTCGATACCAAGAGCCGTTGCAAGAGCAGCTGCGTCATCTAGTGAACCTTGACTGGAATAACGAGACGGCATTGCAACACCATGAACATGGTCTGCACCTAATGCATCCACAGCAACAGCAGCAACAATTGATGAGTCGATGCCACCGGATAGACCAATGACAACGTCGGTGAAACCGTTCTTCAATACGTAATCACGTGTGCCAAGAACTAATGCTCGATACACACGATCAAGATCATCCTCAAATGGCGTGATGACTCCGGAATCAACAGATCCATCGGCATGAACATTCACAACAGCAAAGTCAGCGTCGAATGATGCAAGTCGCGCAGCAATAGTCCCCTCTGCCGACACAACAACACTGGAACCTTCAAAGACAAGTTCGTCTTGCGCACCTGCTTGATTCACGTAGACAATCGCGCTCTTTGTTTCTGTCGCACGTTGCACCAACATTGATTCACGTTCGTCGTGTTTTCCTTGGTGATATGGCGAACCATTGAGATTCAACAACACACGAGCACCATGTGCAGCTTGCGCTTTTGCAGGACCATCTGCGTACCAGATGTCTTCACAAACAGAGACACCAACCATCACGCCGTGAACTGTGAAGACTCCACTTGGATGACCATCAACAGTTGCGTCACCCGGAGTGAAATAGCGCTCTTCGTCAAACACCGAGTAGTTCGGCAACAACTGCTTTCGGTACACACCAAAAATTCCGCCGTTACGACACAGCGCAACTGCGTTGTACAACGTGTCGCCGTCATTGTCGATAAAGCCGACTGCGGCCACACACTCATTTGTTGCCGCGGCAATTCGTTCCGCTGTCAATCTGTTGTGACGCACGAAGGATTTCTTCAATAAGAGGTCTTCAGGCGGATATCCGGTGACAGTCAATTCTGGGTACACCACCACGTGGCATCCTTCGGCCTCAGCTCTCGCGTAATCGGTAAGGACCTTGTACTCATTGCCCACCAAGTCACCCACCACGGGGTTCAACTGGGACAGCGCCACCCGAAGGCCGGCACCGGGGGCAAAAGAAGAGGAAGAAGCCACGATGAGAGGCTAACCAGCCCAATTCTCATCCCCTTGTGCCATAAGGGTTCCCTACCAACTGGGCACCGTTTCACACAGCGTTCACATTTGGGAAAAGGTAGAGAAACTCCGAGGTGACATCCTGTATCCAGTAAATAACGGGATCTATCCCCTTAGGCAAAGGAACCCATATGCCCATTCAGGCCGAATACATCTGGATTGACGGTACGCAGCCAACACCACTGCTTCGCTCAAAGACCAAAGTCATCCCCGACTTTGCAGGCGCAATTGGCGACATGCCAATGGACGAGTGGGGCTTCGACGGCTCCTCCACAGAGCAGGCAAGCGGCGATGCATCAGACTGCATTCTTCGCCCAGTGTTCCATTGCCAAGACCCCATTCGTGGTGGCAAGAACGTTCTCGTCATGTGTGACGTGTTGTTGGCAAAGACTGGTGAACCACACCCCACCAACACACGCGCTGCATGTGCAGCAGCTGCTGCAAAGCACAAAGACCAAGAGATGTGGTACGGCATTGAGCAGGAATACACCATGCTTCGTCTTGATGGCTCACCATACGGTTTCCCCGTTGGCGGTTACCCAAAGCCACAAGGCCCGTACTACTGCGGCGTTGGCGCAGGTCGCGTTGTTGGTCGCCAGATCATTGAAGAGCACACACAGGCATGTATCGATGCAGGTCTTCGTATCTCTGGAACAAACGCAGAAGTAATGCCTGGTCAGTGGGAATTCCAAATCGGACCAGCAGACGCACTCACCGTGTCTGACCACATGTATGTGGCACGTTGGTTGCTGCATCGCATTGCAGAAGATCACGACGTTGTCATCTCGTTCGACGCAAAGCCAGAGAAGGGCGACTGGAACGGCGCCGGTGCACACACCAACTTCTCAACACGTGCAATGCGCGAGAGCTACAGCGCCATCATCGATGCGTGCGAAAAGCTTGGTACACGCGTGATGGAACACGTGGAGAACTACGGTCACGACATTCAGAGCCGTCTCACCGGTAAGCACGAGACTGCTCCATGGAACAAGTACTCCTACGGTGTTTCTAACCGTGGTGCATCAGTGCGTATCCCATGGCAGGTCGAGCGCGACCAGCGCGGTTACGCAGAAGACCGTCGTCCAAACGCCAACTGTGACCCTTACTTGGTCACCCGCCTCATCCTTGAGACGGTCTGCGGCTAACGCAGAAACCCCAGAACAACTAGGGACGGGGGCCGAAAGGCCCCCGTTTCGCTTTCTAAGTAGCCCATTGCCCGAGACGCGGGCAGACTGAAGAGGTGAGCGACATGCTTGATCAACATCGCGACTATGTGTTGCGCACAGTGGAAGAACGCGGGGTGCGCTTGGTGCGCCTTTGGTTCACAGATGTGCTCGGCACTTTGAAGAGCTTCGCCATCAGCCCGGCCGAACTTGAGAACGCACTCAATGACGGAATGACCTTCGACGGTTCTTCTATCGACGGGTACTCACGAACTGAAGAGTCTGATGTTCTTGCTATCCCCGACCCGAACACGTTTGAAGTGTTGCCATGGGTTGATTCAAAATCCGCTGAAGCTCGCGTGTTCTGCGACATCTACAACTTGGATGGAACCACGTTCGGTGGTGACCCACGTCAAGTGTTGAAGCGCAACCTTGATGCAGCTCGTGCTGATGGTTACGAATTCTTGTTGGCACCAGACATTGAGTACTTCTACTTCGCACCACCAAAGCGCGGCGAAGCTCCACAACCTCTTGATGAAGGTGGCTTCTTCGATCTCACCACTACCGACGTTGCGTCGTCATTGCGCAAAGAAACAATTCGCACGTTAGAGACCATGGGAATTCCAGTGGAGTATTCATTCCACGAAGATGCACCAAGTCAGCAAGAAATTGACCTTCGTCATACCGACGCACTGTCTATGGCTGACTCTGTCATGACATTCCGCATGATTGTGAAAGAACTCGCTGCGATGCACAACGTGCACGCAACATTCATGCCGAAGCCACTTGAAGGTGTGCAGGGTTCTGGAATGCATTTGCACTTGTCCTTGTTCAAGGGTGAGAACAATGCGTTCTACTCAGCAGATGATCCGAACTTCTTGTCCGCAGATGCAAAAGCATTCATGGCTGGATTGTTGCGACATGCTGCGGAAATCACCGCAATCACTAACCAAACCGTGAACTCATACAAGCGTTTGGTTCCTGGATTTGAAGCACCAGTTCATATTTCGTGGGCGCGCAACAATCGCAGCGGACTCATTCGCGTACCTATTCCAAAGCGTGGCAATCCAAGTGCAACGCGTTTGGAATACCGTTCGCCAGACCCAGCGTGTAACCCATACCTTGCCTTCTCTGTGATTTTGGCTGCAGGCATGAAGGGCATTCGTGAGGGCTACGAACTCCCAGCAGAAGCTGGTGCGAACCTTTTCCAAATGGATGATGCATCGTTGTCGAAGATGGGCATTAATCAATTGCCACAGTCGTTGTCTGATGCATTGAAAATCATGGAAACGTCAGAACTTGTTGCTGAAGCTTTGGGTGAACACATCTTTGATTGGTTCTTGCGCAACAAGCGCCATGAGTGGATGGGTTACAAGACCCACGTCACGCCGTACGAACTCAACCGCTACCTGAAGTCGTTGTAATCGAACCATGAGCGCGCCCGACATAATTGTTGTGTTCCCCGGAACTCCATCACCAGATTTGGCGCGCACCCTTGACATGGGCGGCTACCGATGGAAGGCCGTTGCTGGCGCTGACGAAGCAACAAAGCTTGAACCTCAACAAGGATGGATGGGTGCCATCATCACGTGTGATGAAGACCCAGAATCTGCGTGGGCATTCGCACGCGCCATTCGCAAGCGCGACAACCCCGTCAACTCGGTGTTGGTGTTGCTGTCTGGTGCACAACTGGGAGACCTCGAGTTGCGCGACGACTTGTTTGACGATTTCTGTTTGACGCCGTTTCATCCGCGCGAACTTGAGGCACGCCTTCGACACATGTTCTCCACCGTTGACGGCGGAGCTCGACCAGAACTCGTGGAGCACTCTGGTTTGGTGTTGAATCTCGAGACGTATCAAGCGTCATTCAACGGTCGCCCACTTGATCTCACATTCATGGAATACGAATTGCTGAAGTTCCTTGCGCAGAATGCCGGCAAGGTCTTCACCCGCGAGATGTTGCTGTCACGTGTGTGGGGATACGAGTACTACGGCGGTGCGCGAACAGTGGACGTTCATGTTCGACGTTTGCGCGCAAAACTGGGCGAAGAGCACGCCAACTTGATTCAGACGGTGCGGTCGGTGGGTTACCGATTCGGTCAAGGCCGCTGGGGCGCCTAACTAGCTAAGCGGCGTTGATAAAGCCAATGACGGAGTCGGCAACCATCTGTACTGCGATAGCTGCCAACAACATTCCTGCAACTCTGGCGAGCAGCACAACTCCAGCAGGTCTGAAAATCTTCACCACGATTCCGCTGAACCGCAACGCAAAGAGTGACACCGACAACGCGACCGCAATGCCCGCCAAGACACTGAACCATTCAGTTGCATTGTCCGCGCGTTGGAAGAACACAATCGTGGCAACAATCGTTCCAGGGCCAGCGAGTAACGGTGTTCCCAACGGAACCATGGCAACTGAGGTGCGTTGTTCGGGGGTCGCTGCTTCGTAACTATTCTCTTCGCTCTTCCCATAGAGCAATTGCAATGCAACGAGCAGCAGAAGCAATCCACCAGCGCCTTGAAGAGCTGGCGCTGACACATTGAGATAATCGAGGACGCTCTGTCCGCCAATGGCAAACATGGAGATCACTAAAAATGCCGTTCCAATCGCAAGATACGCGGCCTTGTGCCGTTCTTTCTCCGTCAAGTTCTGAGTCACCGACAAGAAAATGGGCGTGTTGCCCGGCGGGTCCAAGATGACAAGCATCGTGACAACAACTTCACCAAAAAGATTCACGGTGCGATGCTAGTGGTGGGCAGCTAGCGCAGGGCGTCTACAAGCATCAACGATGCAAAGACAAAGAATGCAATAGACGAACCGATTCGAATGGCCTTCTCTGGCAGTCGATCCCCCAACGCCTTGCCCACAACAATGGCCAATGCGTCAGCCGCCACCATGCCAAGAGTGGAACCCGCCCACACACCAACTAAACCTTCAGAGGTTGCCAAGGTGACGGTGGCCAACATTGTCTTGTCACCAAGTTCTGCCAAAAAGAACACCGTGCCAACAGAAACAATCACATGACGCGACGTGATGTGCGTGCTTTCTTCATCCTCTTCGGATAATTCATCGCCGCGCAATGTCCAAATACCAAAACCAATGAATGCCAGCGCACCAACAATGTTGATGAAGTCAGTTGGCAACGCACTTCCCACAGCGCCACCAATGGCAACGGAAATCAAGTGAACAATACCTGTTGCCAACGTGATGGCAATCAGTACCGGCCATGTCTTGAATCGAGTTGCGAATGCGAGAGCCATCAACTGACTTTTATCGCCTAACTCCGCAACAAAGATGACACCGAAGCTAAGAAAAAATGCCGACAACATCACGAGTTCACTTTCTGCATCTCGGCGGACAAACGTGAGTGAGTACGCATCATTTCGTCCACCTTGTTGCTCACCAACTCACCATTGCGCACCACTGGTCGACCGTGAACAATGGTGTCGCGCACAGCCGTTGGCCCACAACGCAACCAACCCTCAATTGGGTCGGCAATCGCACCTGCAAACTGAATTCCGGTGAGATCCCAGATTGCAATGTCACCAACAAGTCCGACTGCAATCTGACCAATCTCACCAAGTCGTCCCAAACAACCAGCGCCACCAATCGTTGCAACTTCAAGTGCCATACGCGCATCAGCTGCATCGGCGCCGCTTCTCAATTTTGCCAACAACATCGCTTGGCGTGCTTCCAACCAGAGTGACGCAGAGTCAGCACTTGATGAACCATCAACACCCAAACCAACGTGCACACCTGCGCGACGTAAGTCAACAACAGGTGAAATCCCCGATGCCAAAATCAAGTTGGACGACGGACAATGCGCAGCACCAATACCAGCAGCTCCTAACTGCACAATCTCGTCATCGTTTGGCATCACACAATGCGCCACCCACGTGCGATTGCTGAGCCAACCAACTTCTTTCAAATACTCGAATGGACGACACCCAAACGTTGCGATGGAGAAATCATCGTCTTCGGCATTCTCTGCAAAGTGTGTGTGCAAACGAACATCGAGTTTCTCTGCGAGTTCTGCAGAACGAATCATCAATTCTTTGGTGACGCTGAATGGCGAACAGGGTGCGAGTGCTACTCGCGTCATCGCACCGAATGAACGGTCATGGTGCTTCTCCACTGCAAGTTGCGACAAGGCGAGAATCTCATCGTCTTCTTGCACCACATCATCTGGCGGCAGTCCACCATCTTTTTGCGACAACGACATCGATCCGCGTGTTGGATGAAAACGAACTCCCAAGTCTTTTGCGGCAGCAATTTCTGCGCTCAGCAAGTCACCGCCGTTGCGTGGATGCAAATACAAGTGGTCAGTTGATGTTGTACAACCGGACAACGCCAGCTCTGCCAAACCAATCCACGCTGACACATGTGCAGACTCTTCATTCAATGCGCGCCACAAGGGGTACAGCGTTTGCAACCAACCAAACAAAGGCGACGACGTCATTGGCGGATACGCGCGCGTCAAGTTTTGATACAAATGATGGTGCGTATTGATAAGACCCGGCGTCACCAAACAACCAGATGCATCAATCTTTTCTGTCGCAGCGGGCATCTCATCAGTTGATGAGCCAATGCCAGAAATCAAACCATTTGTGATTGCAACCCAACCGCCTGCAATTTCGCGTCGATGTTCATCAACTGTCGCGACAAGTAGCGCATTGTGAATTAAGAGATCTGCAGTCATGAATCACTGTCGCACAATGTGCAACGTTAGATATTGGTGTCGAGAAGTTCGCTTCCTTCGTGGCGAATTTCTGCGTCCTTGTTGAGGAAATGTCCAATCACACCAGCGAGTGCTGCGGTAGACAGTCCAACAACAATGGGAAAAGCCAACAAGATGACAGCGATGATGATGGGGCCAGGCATGTGACTACTTCTTCTTTCGTGCTGGCGACTTCTTTGCCGCCTTCTTTGGTGCCGATTTCTTAGCGACTGACTTCTTTGCAGCAGCTTTCTTCGCTGCGGCCTTTTTCTTCGGCGCTGCTTTCTTTGCAGATGACTTCTTCGCCGCGCCAGCAGGAACAAATGCCCATGCCTCAATCTCAACAGCTCCGCCGAAAGGAAGTTCCTTCACGCCGATGGTGCTTCGTGCCGGACGGGCTGTGCCGAAGTCACGCGCATACACCTCATTAAATGTTTGGAAGGTGTCCATATCCGTGAGGAAGCACAAGGTCTTTGCAATGTCGTTGATGGTTGCACCCTTTGATGCCAACTGTGCCTTCAGGTTGACAATTGCTTGTTCGGTTTGTGCACGCACGCCACCAGCAACAAGTGCTCCGTCTTTCATGCCCAACTGGCCCGAGACGATGATCCAGTCTCCTGCGCGAACAACGGGTGTGTATGGGGGTTGTGCTGGTGTTGCCATACCCCAACCTTACGCCACACGCCCCAGCACATACCATTGACACCATGAATCCCCCGTCCATGAGTCGTCGTCACTTCCTCGCCCTGTCGGCCAGCGTCGGAGCTGGAGCAATGCTGGCCGCCTGTGGTGGCGGGTCATCTAGTTCTGATCCCTCGGGAACTCTGCAAGTGGTGAAGCGTTTCCCCCAAGATGCCCTGGTCCCCGGAAAAGTTCGCCTGCCTGTCTCGTTGGCAGACAAGACCGGGCTTCTCGGATCAGACACCAAGGTCTCATTACCTGACACCTTGTCGGCCAGTGTCATCAATCCAGAAAGTGGTGACACCGTGATTGAACGTGTCACTGCAACTCGTCACGACTCAAACATGTCAGTTCCGTATTGGCCGTTCAACTTCACATATGACAACGAAGGCATTTATTTGTTGAAGATTGATCAAGCACCTGAGTCCGATGTGTCATTTCAGTTGTTAGCTCGCGACTACGTTCCGATGCCACTCATCGGCGATGCACTTCCACCATTCGACACGCCAACAATTGATGATGCGCGCGGTGTTGATCCGATTTGCACACGCAAGCCAGACTTCTGCCCATTCCATTCGCAAACACTCACCGAAGCACTGACATCAGGAAAGCCAGTGGTGTATCTCATTGGTACACCCGCGTATTGCACAACAGGAACATGCGCACCTGGTTTGGATGCATTGATTGACGTTGCAAAAACAGTTGGTGATGCAGCCGTTTTCGTTCATGCAGACGTCTATGCGGACAATTCTGCAACTGAAACAGCTCCGGCTGTACAGGCGTACAAACTCAGTTACGAGCCAGTTCTCTACATCACTGATGCAAAAGGAAAAATTGTCGACCGCTTAGACGCGGTGTTCGACGTGAATGAAATTCGCGACGTACTCGCCGCAAATGGAATTAGCTGAACGACTTACCGCAACCACATGAACGTGTTGCGTTGGGGTTCGTGATTGCAAAGCCCTGCTCTGTGAGTGAGTCTTTGAAATCCAAGCTTGCACCTTCAAGCATTGGTGCAGATGCTGGGTCGACAACAACCTTCACGTTTCCGAAGGTGAGTGTGACATCGTCTGCTGCAATGTCGGTGTCGAAGTACATGTCGTAGGAAAATCCGGAGCATCCACCGCTCTTTACAGAAACACGAAGCGCCACATCTTCTGCGCCTTCTGCTTCAATCAACTGAGCGACCTTCAGGGCTGCGGTGTCGGTGAGAGTAATCATGGGAATCTCCTTGAGATGGAACCAGTTGCCCACATACTAGGCGCGCCTATCGCCTTTTCGCCACCGCCTCTACACTGCTTGACGTGAGCCAGCGAAGCCCCCAGCCGCCCACCGAAGACGAGGTCCGCAACCTGTTGCGAGCCGTCATCGACCCCGAGTTGGGCGACAACATTGTCGACCTCGGGATGGCCGGCGACATCACCATGGCGGACGGCATCATCACCATCGGCGTGAAGCTCACCATTCGCGGTTGTCCGCTGCGTGCTCAGATTCAAAAGGACATTCGGTCTCGGCTTGAAGTGCACCCATGGGTACAAAAGGTGAAGATCGACTGGGGCGAAATGACCTCCGAGGAACGTTCCGCTGTCATGACACGTGCACGTTGGAATGCAAAGGAAAACGCGGCCGATACTGCTGTGCCGAACAATGCGCGAGTCCTCGCCATCGCAAGTGGCAAAGGCGGCGTTGGCAAATCATCTGTCACGGTGAATCTTGCTGCGGCACTCGCTGCGTCGGGGAGAACCGTTGGCGTTCTCGATGCTGACATTTGGGGCTTTTCCATCCCGCGCATGTTGGGAATGCCAGATCGACTCGAAGCAGAACGAGTTGATGGAAGCGACAAACCAAAAATCATTCCGAATGAACGTGTTGTTGGAAGTGGATTACTGAAAGTCGTGTCCACCGGAATGTTGGTGGAAGACGAAGGAACCGCTCTCATGTGGCGTGGCCTCATGCTGACAAAAGCGGTGGAACAATTCTTGAACGACGTGCACTGGGGACACCTTGACTACCTCGTCATTGACATGCCGCCCGGAACCGGCGATGTGCAAATGGGGCTTGCACGCATGCTTCCTCGCACCGACCTTCTCATAGTCACAACACCCGCAGTATCGGCACAGAAAGTTGCGATTCGCGCAGCCGACATGGCGCGTCGCAGTTTCTTGCGCGTTGCTGGCGTGATTGAAAACATGAGCGCATTCGAATGTGAACACGGCGAGACGTATGCATTGTTTGGCACCGGCGGTGGACAAGCACTCGCTGATGAAATCGGTGTCGAACTTCTTGGTCAAGTGCCCATCGAGCCAACTGTTGCCGCAGGAAGCGATGCCGGTGAACCAGTTGTGTTGTCGGGAACTGGAGTTGCTGCCGACGTGTTTGCACGAATTGCAGCGCGCATTATTGAAGACACACCAGATGTTGATGACATGGCTGGTTGTTCTGCGCGCGAGGAAAGCGTCGCAGTGGGCGTCACAGTGCGTCGTAACCAGGATCCCCAGGCATAGCAATTCCAACGACACGACCATCCGAGTCGGTCTTTAGTTTCGGCAAAATTGCTTGCGGAACACCAATCTTTGCTGCCGCTGCCAACACTTCGTCGGTGGACTTGTGTGGCAACAAGAACTCAATGTTTGCCTTTGTTGGTGGCATCAACATCAAGTCCTTCTCATGGGCGCGTTCAATCGCTTCTTGAGGACTGATCCAAAAACTTTCAATTGTTTCACCATCGTCATGCAACGGCTCTTGTGCAGACGGTGCACGAGCAATAAAGAATCTCGTGTCAAAGCGACGACGTTCCCCCATTGGAGTAATCCAGTGGCTCACGTAATAAATGTCGTCCGTTGCGAGACGTAAACCTTCCTTCTTGCATAAATCAAGTAGGGCCACAGAACCATCGTGAATGTTGTGACGTTCTGCAGAGAATTTCTCTTCGACTTCCGGAGTATCGAAACGAATCACTTCACCAGTGTCTTCATGGCGTGCAAGCAACACGCCTGCTTCTTCGAAACATTCGCGAATACAGGCAACCCAATATGCGAGGCCACCAGATGAAATTCCGAGAAGTGAACTTGCGTGCTCATCTGTGAGGCCGTCACACAATTCAGCGATTTCATCGACACCATCAATGTCGTCGACTTTTCCGCCGGGGAAAACAAACATGCCGCTTGCAAATGCTGCATTGAACGTGCGGCGTAACATGAACACTTCAATGCCGCCTGCTTCGGCATCACGAATCAATAGAACCGTTGCCGCGGGTTTCACGGGAACAGTTGCTGGATCGAATGGTTCGTTTGCTGCAGATGGTGCGCTCATAGTCCGTTGTCCCCCTCAAAGGGATCCACGTCAATCACATCGCCAGCGCTTGGCATGTACCCCCGGTACTCCACCCTACGCCCAGAGTGCGTTGCCTTGATGACCGAAGCAATCTTGCGAGTACGCCGAGTCACAATCCGTGCGATGACCGCACGAACAGGTGGCAACAACAAGAGAATCGCCAATACATCGGAGATGAATCCCGGCGCAAGGAGAAAAACACCCGATGCAAGGATGCAGACTCCATGAACAATCTCGCGCGTTGGTTCTTTACCAGCACGCACCGATTCGATGAACTGCTGATACACGCGCAGGCCTTCTCGCTTGACTAACGCGGTCCCCACCATGGAGATGACAAACAGCGATGCAACGGTGGGAAGAAACCCAAACTCCTGCCCCACTTGCACGATGAAGTAGATCTCCACAAGTGGCATGAACACCACAAAGGCAGTGAGAAGAAAGAGGATCATTTCTTTTCTTGGCGAGCCTCGCGATAGTCACGTGCTGCACCTTCAAGTGGTTCCACAATCAATGTGACTCCATCAATTGATGCAACGCGAACGTCTTGATCTTTTTGCAACGGAGTCGCGCGGTTCGTACGAGCACGCCACTGTGCGCCATCCACTACGACAACACCTTCTGGCGAAATATCACCGACAGCTTTTCCGATGGTTCCCACCAAGTTGTCACGACCAATTGTTGGCGTTGCGAATCGAGTACGCACCATGGATGGCATTCCAACAATGAATGTCAATGCGATACCAACGATGCACACCACCAAGGTCAACCATGGCGGACGCATTGTCAAACCGTCAACTGAACGGAACATGGTGAAAGACCCGATGACATACATGAAGAGTCCAACGCCGGTCCAAAACCGCGGAACACCAACTTGCACGTCAACCGCAAAGGCCACCATGGACAACACGAACAGCGCCACACCAAATCCGCTCATCGGTAATGCACCAATTCCAAGACCACCAAGAATGAGAGTCACAGCGCCCACTAATCCAGCAACACCAATTCCTGCGGTGAAGAATTCGAAAATCAACAGCGCTAAGCCGATGGTGAGGAGCAAATATGCCGATGCCGGACTTGCAACGGTGTGCAGCAAGCGAGGCACAAGACCAAGCTTGAAAAAACGAACTGTTGTTGCTTCGCGTGTCACTTGACCATTTGCATCCAACGCATCAACAACAGTGTCCAATGCCGCACCGCGAACAGTGATGCCGTCTAACGCGTACAACATGTTGCGAAGCACGGGAACGCCACGGTCGTCAGTCGAGAATCTCAGAATCTTTTGTTCGCGCGCTTCCAAGAAACCAAGAGTCTTTGTGTGAATGGCATCTTCTGCAGACTTTGAACCGAAGGAAACTTTCTCGCCATTAACTGACAACAATGTTCCAGTTCTGCCAATACGCGCACCGGGAGCCATTGCGGTCACATCAGCAACTGCCAACATTTGCGCGGGAAGTCCGTATGCACGGGCGCCACTTGGTCCCACCCAGATAGCAACAGGAACTTTTGAATTTGTAATGGTGGCAAGAAGATCTGACATCTCATCACGACTGATGACTGCGCCTTTTGAGTTCACCTGCAAGATGACTGCTTGAGAACCATTTGTCTGCGAACGCTCAATTGAGTTCGCAATGTTCTCGGCGACAATGCGGTCGATTAATCCGCTGACCTCCACCACATCGACGGGGTCGAGTTCTTCTGCGCTGGTTGCGCCGTGAGCCATGCCCGATGACAGTGCGCCAAAGGTGGGAATTGCCAAAAGTGCACCCAATCCGCACATGATGCGTCGTTTTGCGCCTACCCTCACTGGTCTCTCCTTGTTTTATGGAACCACACCACTTTTTCACGGCACAGCGAGTGCTCATAGTTGCTGGCAAAGGCGGCGTCGGTAAATCTGCTGTCTCTGGGGCACTGGCTCTGCTGTCTGCTCGAAGCGGACTTCGTACCTTGCTAGTCACTCTAGATGCCGAAACCATTGAAGTTCCTGCCCATGACCTCCTTGAACGCATCACCGTCACACCCGGCCGCGCACTCACCGATTATCTCTCCTCGAAGGGCATGGGACTTCTGTCACGCCAGCTCTCTCGCTCGGGAATTGTGGAGCTTGTGGCTACCACCGCACCCGGCCTCGATGACCTTCTTGTGTTGGGTCGCATCAAAGCATTCGAGCGCGAACTCAGAGCCGACGTCATCATCGTTGATGGACCAGCTGCAGGTCACGCCACCGATCTCATTCGTGCACCACTGCAACTAAAGCGTGCAATTAGTTCAGGACCAATTGGTCAGCAAGCAGATGAAGTCATCACCATGTTGTCCGATGGAACACGGTGCAAAGTGATGATGGTGACAACGCCCGCATTTACGCCTGTGAGCGAAACTGCCGATGTTGCTGAAAACATGGTGGAGACAATGAAGATTGTTTTGGCACCAACCGTTGTCAACAAATGCATCGCTTCAGTTCCGCCGTTGTCATCACCCATAAGTGATTCAGAGTTGGCAGCCGCTTATTCGTACGCATCACAGAAACATGACGCGCAAGAGTCCGCAATTCAACTGTTGTCGTCTCTTCGCAGTGAACCGCAACTGCGCTTGTCGCAACATCGTGCCGACGGAGCGGAACTCGTGTCACTCCTCGCCGACGATCTTCACACGGTGATGGGAGAATTGAAGTGAACGCCTCTCCTGTCTCCACCTTGTGTTCCACCGCGCGAGTCATTGTCACGTGCGGAACCGGCGGTGTTGGGAAAACAAGTATCGCTGCAGCACTCGGTGTGCAAGCTGCACAGTCTGGCCGTCGTGCTGTTGTCATCACCATTGACCCCGCGCGTCGATTGACTGATGCCATCGGAGTGGACGAAACGTTAGGAAATGAACCACAGCGAGTGCCATTGGGCGTTCCCGGCGAGCTGTGGGTCACGATGCTTGATGTTCACGAAACATTTGACAACTTGGTTCGTGAAACGTCTCCATCACCAGAACGCACGCGTGACGTGTTGGAAAACTCGTTTTATCGCAGTTTGTCTCGATCGTTGTCGGGAACTCGCGACTATATGGCTGCGGAACGTTTGTATGAGTTGTACAACGACGATAAGTACGACGTGGTCATTGTTGATACTCCACCATCACGTAACGCACTTGATTTCTTGGAATCACCAGAACGACTGGCTCGTTTCCTAAAACATCCCATCGTGCGCTTATTAGTTGCACCAGGACGTGGTGGATTCCGTTTTGCAAGTGCTGCGATGACACCGGTGTTGAAAGCCATTTCTTCCGTTGTTGGGTCCGATGCGCTGTCAGGAGTTGCGTCATTCTTGCGAGCAATTGATGGAATGGAATCAGAGTTCTCACGTCGCGCACTTGCTGTGGCAAACACATTGCGTGGTGACGACACTCATTTTGTTGTGGTCACTGCACCATCTCCAGATGCATTGCGTGAAGCTCGCCACTTTGTATCTGAGCTCAGCCGATTGAAAATTCAACTTCGACTTCTCGTCACCAATCGCATGCCGCCACGTTTTGGAAAAGAAACGTCAGAGCATCACGCCACTCTTGCGCAGAGTTCCACTGGAGACACTACGGTCCTACATTCGGTGATGGCATCACTGCTTGCAGACGCCGAGGATGCAGAACGTCAGGTTTCTGACTTTGTCTCATCTGCACGAGAGTCATTTGCAAATGTTCCCCAAGCCTCCGCCACAGAACTCCCCGAAGACATTCATTCCATGGAATCCATTGAGGTTTTGGCCCAACAACTCGCAGTCAGCGATGCCCAGCAGTAGAGTTTGACCGTGCATATTTTGATCGCAACAGATGCTGAGTGGGTCGTCAATGAAGTGAAGGCTGCTCTCGAGTCGCCATCAACAACATTCCAAGTTCTCTCGAATGGTCGTCATGTTGCACGCGCTGTTCGTGAGCGCACACCAGACATTGCGATTCTCGACATGCAAGTGGGGACCATGGGTGGCATGGCCATCACCATGGACCTTCGTCTCGATCAATCAAGTGGTGCACTTCCAAAAGTTCCCATCTTGATGTTGCTCGACCGCGTTGCAGACATTCACATGGCACGACGCAGCGGCGCTGACGGCTGGACCATCAAGCCACTTGACGCATTGCGTTTGCGTAAAGCAGTTCGCGACATTGCAGCTGGTGGTTGCTACGCCGAAGGTCTTCCAACTGTCGACGTTGCAGAAGAAATTGCTGTCGATGCCGAGCCAGAGTCGGGTGCTGAAACCGCAGATAGCCTCGCGTAGCACCACGGGGTGTGGCGCAGCTTGGTAGCGCGCGTCGTTCGGGACGACGAGGCCGCAGGTTCAAATCCTGTCACCCCGACCAGGTGATGACGATTACTTAACGAGTAATTCTGCAATTTGCACTGCGTTCAACGCAGCACCCTTGCGCAAGTTGTCGTTGCTGAGGAACAACGCAAGGCCACGATTTCCTTCAACCGTTTCGTCCTGACGAATACGACCCACGTAGCTGGCATCTTTTCCAGCTGCAAGCAATGGAGTGGGAATATCCACCAATGAAACGCCGGGGGCATTCGCCAACAATTCATGTGCACGTGCAACGGTGATTTCGCGTGAGAACTCAGCATTCACTGCAATTGAATGGCCAGTGAAAACTGGAACGCGTACGCACAAACCTGACACCAACAGATTCGGAATCTCAAGAATCTTGCGGCTTTCATTGCGCAATTTCTTTTCTTCATCTGTTTCGCCAGCGCCGTCTTCCACCATTGCACCTGCATACGGCAACACGTTGTACGCAATGGTTCTCGCAAACTTCTTTGGAGTTGGTGATTGCACAGCATCGCCATCGAATGTGAGTTCTGCTGCGCGCTCCACCATTGCGCGACTTTGAACGTCCAGTTCTTCAACGCCAGCTAACCCACCGCCACTGACTGCTTGATATGTGCTTGCAATCATCTTGACGAGACCTGCTTCATCGTGCAAAGGCTTCAAGATAGGCATTGCAGCCATGGTGGTGCAGTTTGGATTGGCAATGATTCCCTTTGGCGCTGTGTGCGCAAGGTGGCCATTCACTTCACTCACAATGAGTGGAACTTCTGGGTCCATGCGAAACGCACTGGAGTTATCAATCACCGTGACGCCAGCAGCAGCGAAACGTGGAGCAAGTTCACGAGACGATATTGCGCCAGCAGAGAACAGTGCAATATCTAATCCAGAAGGATCTGCAACTGCAGCATCTTCAACGACAATGTCGCGACCATTCCATTGAAGTGTTGAACCAGCAGAACGAGCTGATGCAAAGAAACGCAATTCCGTAATTGGAAATTGACGCTCTGCCAACAGCGTTCTCATAACGCTTCCGACTTGACCTGTTGCTCCGACGACTCCTACGCGCATAGGAAATGAGGCTAATGGCAGCGCGCGAGCAGCCACCAATGACTTTTATTGGCAACGTCTAAATCTCGTTGCGGCACTGGTTTTCCGTCGAATGTCACAGGCTTTTGAGGCCGACCCGGGTGATGCAAAATCGCAATCTCATCGAACTCCACGTTTGATGCCTGCAATAAGGCCAAAACTCTGCGTGGGTCCAACCGATTGGCCTGCCAACCAAGTCGTGTCGACCAGCGCCACTGCGACAGCTTCTGCCCAGCAACTGGAATTCGCCACAACAGTCTCATGACTGCACCAGCTGGCACCAACAACACGTCGGCTGGAACCCAGGTTCGATAATTCAACGCAACGTATCCACCAGGTTTCACAACACGAAGTGCTTCTGTGGTGAGACGAAGTGCATCACTTGCCTTGCAGTGTTGCAGCGTGATGTACGAGAACACAGCATCAACCGAGTCATCGCCAACGTTGATAGAGCTTCCATC
>Ga0172373_10002393_pt1 | contig 28808 bp, 35 predicted proteins | sample Lak10m_2_FD_114546 | JGI IMG/M metagenome (GOLD analysis project Ga0172373, IMG submission 114546) | Freshwater microbial communities from Kabuno Bay, South-Kivu, Congo - kab_092012_10m | ecosystem: Environmental > Aquatic > Freshwater > Lake | place: Democratic Republic of the Congo...
ATACCCGTTTGCGTCCGTTTCCGCGTCAAGCATGCCATTGAGCATCTTTGCATCCGACCGGACATCCGCCGATTGCCCGTCATCCGAAAAAATTACATATGCGCTGTCCAAATAAACCATCCGCCATCGCTTGTCCCCTATCGTGCGCGCAAGGAATGTCCGCGCCCATGGCGTCTGGTCCGTATGCGCCATGATTATTGTGTGTATACCGTATTTCCTGAATACGGCCTGTTGGACCTCGTCCTTTTCCTGGAGCGGGATGTATGTGTTTTGGAAAAATTCCTTCGGATATGCCTCCGGCCTGTTGTCAACGAATACCCGGTATCGCGGATACAGGCGATAGATGAGATATCCGCCATTGTCGAAATTGTTAAAAATATTGCCCTTCAACGGATGGGCGTTCACATAATTCAACGCCGCCTTCCCGTCCTCGACCGCACCCCATCCGAATTTCTTGCTCATGTCGAAAGCCTGGTAATACGTATTGGCGCCAAAAAACCAGATAAGTATACCTAACACAACCCCGAGCAATCCTATCCCGGTCGGAACCGCGTACGATTTCAGCATCCGTCTCGCCGGTATCTCAATCGTTCCCTCATATGCTTCCGACAAAAAAGGCAACGCAACCAGGACAAAGAAAGGCAAATGACGTATCTGCCACAACGGAAGAAGGGAAAATATCAGAAACAATGCGGCATGATCGATTTTTCGCTTCCTCACCAACAGGAACATGCCAAATGCAACCGGGACCGAAAAAAGGAAATAATACGTGATGAGGGGGTTGAACACCATGCCTCTCAAAAAAAACATGGTCTGGTTTTCGACGATGGAATATCCGTAGTTGGCAAATATCCGGAAGGGATAGGCGATACCGTCCAACCCCTGCGGATTGACAAACAGGACCGCAACTGACGCAGCGCATATCAGAAGTATTTTCAATACCGGCTTATAACGCTTGGAGTTCTCGTGCCAACGGACAAGCCCGCTTATTGCATGGACTCCCAAAAGCACGAAGCCGAAGACAAATGAGATGTGGACATTGATCCAAACCGCCATGACGGGGACGGGCAACCAGGAAAACTTCTTTTGGATATCGGGATTGCATACGTACCAAAGAAGAAGTGAAAATAACACATATCCGATGAGCTCCGGACGGATATCAGACCGTTCGACAAGAAAAGGCAACAGGACAAGCCCTATCCCGACCGTCAGAATGGGACGCGCAAATCGCACCGCAGTCATATAGGCGATTCCCACGCACGCAAACAACAGGAAAACTTTCAGGACCTGGAGAGCGCCGATTCCTCCGGCCCGAAACAGAAGAAAGAAAAAAACTTCCGCCAGCCAATGATGATTGAGGAACGGATATGTCCCGTTCGTATAGGAAAAGGCATTGACTGACGGGACGGAATGCGTTTCTACCATGATTTTCCCGAGGGCAAGATGCCGTCCGAGATCCTGGGAAAAATCAGAGCTCACCGTGAAAGCGATGAGAAATACGCCAAGCAATAAAAGAGGAAGATAGAATACATGAGGAAATCTTCTCACGGCTTCGGAAAGAAAAACGAGATAATGGAGGCGGGGGCAAATTCACAGGCCCCGGTCGAGTCGGCATAGATCGCGCTTGGGCGGCATGTGAAACCGGGCTTGCAGCCGAAACGCGCGAGATTGCCCGCTATCCCTCCGCATACCCGCCCGTTTTCGAATCCGTAATATGCCACGAACAAAAGAAAAAGAGCTGCAAGGGCTATGGCGAATATCTTCATACCATTTCATTATACATTGCTGTGAGGGACAGTTTTCTCCTATCCTCCCGATTCACGGCACCGGGTCATGGCCTCCCGGAAAAAACGGGTTACAACGAAGAATACGCTTCAGTCCCATGAAGCTCCCCCGAAAAGCGCCATATTTCTCAACCGCCTCATAGGCGTACACCGAGCATGTGGGAGTAAACCTGCAAGCATGGCCGTTCATGAAAAACATACGGGCAACAAATCCGCGGATAAACGCGGTCCGTTGGTAAAAACGGATGGAAGTCAGTATGGTTTTTTTAAACATGGGCCTGTATAATGGTCCGTATGGGACTTATATTCATCATTATAGCGAACTTCTTCTGGGCGCTCGAGCTTATACTCGTGCGGAAATATTTCCCGACCCAGAGTCCGCTCCTTGTTTCGGCAATAACCTGTGTCATGGCATCCCTTTTCTATGCGCCGGTATTTTTTATATATAAGCACTCGTTTACCGGCAAGGAATGGATCATCCTCGCCGTCCTCGCACTCACATCCTGGTTCCTGGGCCAGATATTCTATGTCTCGGGGATACAAAAGAGTCCGAACGCCTTCCTGGCAACGCTCGCAACCCTGACCATGCCCGTCTGCGCCATCATCATGGGAATGATTTTTCTCAAGGAACCCTTTACCCTCAAGGCAGTGGCCGGAGGAGTCCTCATGGTTGCGGGATTCCTTGTAGTTTCTCTTTGATATGACTATCACCATCGTCACCCTTTTCCCGGACATGCTCTCCGCGTTCTTCAGGGACAGCATCATCAAGCGTGCCCAGGACAAAAAACAGGTCACCATCAATCTGGTCAACCTGCGTGATTATGCCGTGGATTCCTACGGGTCGGTCGATGACCGGCCGTACGGGGGAGGCGCGGGCATGGTCCTTCGCGTAGAACCGATTGACAAAGCACTGGCACATCTCGCCGTCACGAAAGGATCCCCGCAAACCCGCATCCTCCTCACCTCCGCCAAGGGAGTCCCGTTCCGTCAGGACATGGCGGGCGAACTCTCGACCCTTGATCATGTCGTCATCATCGCCGGACATTATGAAGGATATGACGAACGGATTGCCGATCTTATCGATACGGAGATCTCCCTCGGTGATTTCATCATGACCGGGGGAGAGATACCCGCAGCCGCAATCACCGATGCGATAGTGAGGCTTTTGCCCGGAGTCCTCAAGAAAGACGACGCAACAAAGGCGGAAAGCTTTTTCCGTGTTACGGTATCGGATCTCATCCGTGCGGTCGGCCCGCATCCGGTGCTGTCGCGATTAAGCGAGATGAAACAAGAAACGGTGCAGCTCCTCGAATATCCCCACTATACCCGTCCCGAGATATACAAGGACAAACGGGTGCCGGACACCCTCAAGTCAGGGAACCACCGGGATATCGGGGAATGGCGTCTCCGGGAAGCGTTTGCACAAACGCTCGCAAAACGGCCGGACTTGCTGGATCCCTCCTCCCCTTGACTTTTTTCTCCATACGGTGTTTAATAAACTATTACTAATTATGTAATAATTATGAAACCACTCGTACCGATGACTTTTTCCCCTTCTCTTTTTGAACTGGACGGCATTTCGAAAAAGACCGTCGAGGACCATCTCAAGTTATATGCCGGTTACGTCACGAAATACAACGAAATAACCGAGCGAATGCATAATCTTGGAGACGACGATTATGCAAAAGCAAACCAGGTGTACTCGTTTGTCCGGGAACTCAAGGTCGAGCTCAGCTTCGCATATGGTGGAGTCGTGAACCATGAACTGTACTTTGCCGCATTGGGCGGCGGAACCCAAAAGGAGCCGGGGTCCCTGCTCGGAAAACAAATCGCAACCGATTTCGGATCGTTCGAAAATTACAAGCGGGATCTCAAAGCCTCGGGTCTTGCGGCACGCGGCTGGGTCTGGACCGCATGGAACTCGCGGGAAAAACGCCTGGTCAATTATGTGGGCGATGCCCAGAATTCTTATCCGGTATGGTACGCGACCCCCGTCCTTGCCCTCGACACCTATGAGCATGCGTATTTCGCCGACTTTGCTGTCAACCGCGCGGCATACATCGACGTTTTCTTCAGGAATGTCAACTGGGGCACCGTCGAAGAATCGTTTTCTTCCCTCGCGAAGAAGTAAGTGCATACCTTGCCAAAAAAGCCGTCGTGTGATATACCTTGTATCTATTATGATTGAGGTCAGCGGTCTCTCGAAATCGTTTGGCACCAAAGCAGCCCTTTCCGGCGTTTCATTCAAGGCGAAAAAAGGTGACATCGTCGCTTTCCTCGGCGTGAACGGCGCGGGCAAGACGACCACCATGCGGCTTCTCGTAGGATACCTGTCTCCGACGGCGGGACACATACTCGTCAACGGGTACAATCCGGCGAAAGACCGTCTCCCGGTCGCCCGATCCCTGGGATATATGCCTGAAAACAATCCGCTCTATCCGGACATGACGGTAGCGGAATATCTCGGTTTCATCGCGGGGATAAAGAAAACAACCCCCGACTCAACATTGATCGGGGAAATCGGCCTCGACTCGTATTACCATTCCCCTATAAGCTTTCTTTCGCGCGGGTACCGCCAACGGGTCGGTCTTGCCGCGGCGCTCACGGGAAATCCCTCTCTTCTTATCCTCGATGAACCGACAACCGGACTGGACCCGGTCGAGCAAGACGTTATCCGCTCCCTCATCAAGCGCCTTGCCAAAAATAAAACCGTCTTTTTCTCGACCCACATCCTGTCCGAAGCCGAGGAACTGGCGACGCGCATCATCATCCTGTCTCAGGGCAAGCTGGTATATGACGGCCCCAAGCCAAAGGGACGCGGGAGCGTTTCCGCCCTGTTTAAAAAGTCCATAAAACAACACCTCAACCCATGAAACCGCTCATCAAAAAAGAACTCGGCGCCATTTTCAATTCCCCCGCGGGAGTCGGCGTCATCGTGCTTTTTGGCGTCGTTGCCTCGTTCCTCGCCGTGAAGGATATCTTTGTCGTGGGCTCGGGGTCGCTCCGTCCGTTTTTCGCCCTTCTGCCCTGGGTCCTCATGGTCGTTGTCCCCGCGCTTTCCATGCGCGCCCTTTCGGAAGAAAGGCAATCGCATACGCTTGAAGTACTCCTCTCCCTCCCCGTTTCGGAAGAAGCAATCGTCATTGCCAAATTCCTGTCTCTTGCCGCGACAAGCGCCATAGCGCTCGTCCTGACCTCCGCTGTCCCGGTCGGCCTGGCTTTCCTCATAAAGCTCCCGCTGGCCGAGACATTGCTTTCTTATGCGGGGATGTATCTTTTTTCCCTGACGGCGGTTTCCGTGACGCTGTTTTTCTCGGCGTGTTTTGCGAATCAAATCCTCGTTTTTTTATCGGCGGCCTTCCTTCTCTTCTTTACCATGGGATTCTCGCTTGACCTCCTGTCGTCGTTTCTTCCGAGATCTGTCCAGGACATCCTCTACCCCCTATCGCCTCTTGCCCATCTCCCGCTTTTCCAGAAAGGGGTATTGGACGCGGGCGACTGCATCTATTTCGCCGCGACGATCGTCCTGTTCCTTTGGTATGCCGTCCTCAGTTTGAAACGCCGCACATGAAACCGACAATCAAACCATTCGTTCCTTATCTTGCCGCATTCATGGCCTGGCTTGTCGTGATAAGCCTTGCCTCCGCGGTTACCGTCAGGCTCGATCTCTCCCCCGGCCGCACCTATACGCTTGCAAAATCAACCGATAAGATTGTCCGCTCCCTCAAAGATATCGTCACTATAACGTTCTATGTCTCGGGCAATATCCCCTCCCGTCTCACCACGCTTCGCAACGAAGTCCAATCCATGCTCGCAGAATACAAAAGGATGGGCGGGAAGAAGATAGTCATCAAAACCATCGATCCGCAGGCAAGCGAAGAAACAAAAAAGGATGCGCGGGAAGCGGGGCTTGCGGAAATACGGTTTTCACAAGTCGAACGGGACGCATACCAGTTGACCTCCGCATACTTCGGCTTGACCGTGGCATACGGGGACAAGAAGGAAGTGGTCCCGCAGCTGACCGACCCCGCCAACCTCGAGTACACGATAACCGCGGCCATCTACAAGCTCACCAAGGATTCGGCCGAAATCATCGGTCTCGCAGGCGCCAATCCGGATACGGACCCGAAATCCGATCCCTATCTCATCCTCAAGCAAATCCTCTACCGCCAATATGTCATGGAGCCTGTCGCCGGGAATTCGGTCCTATCGCGTTTTTCGACCATCCTCATATTCGACGACGGCTCCGTCCCCTTCGATGCGGCGCTTGTGAAAAAACTCCGCGATTATGCAGGTAAAGGCGGGAAACTCGTCATCTTCACGGACGGAGTACGCGTCAGCGATACCCTGCAAACGGCTGCCCCGGCTGACACATTCTCCCCGCTGTTTGGGGATTGGGGTATTTCGCCGGAACCCAATCTCGTATATACAACAAACGCGGAGCTGGTCCAATTCGCAAACACCACGGAACGGTTCCTGTCGGGATACGCGCCGTGGGTAAAAACAAACGCGTTCAACAAAAAAACACCCTACTTTAGCAATGTCATTTCGCTCACGTTCCCATGGACCTCATCCGTCTTGATTCAAAAAAAGGGAAACATCACAACCGACATCCTTGTCGCGAGTTCTCCCCAGTCCTGGACACAAAAAGAGCCGTTCAAACTCATGCCTCAAGACATAACCGTTCCTCAGAAAAACATATTCCGCGCATATCCCCTGATTGTAAGGGCAAGAAACAGCGCAAACGGAACCCTTGCCGTCATCCCGTCTTCCCGGTTCATCAAACAAACGTTCCTCAATCAGGGAGCGGGTAATTTCGAATTCGTGTTCAACCTCGTGAACGACCTTTCCTCCGGGGGAGCTCTCTCAGGCATCCGCTCACGCAACCTCAATCTCCTGCCCTTGCCCGCCATGGCACAACAAGCCAGGGACATATTCAAAATCGGGGTAATCGGGATCCCGTCCCTGCTGTTTATCCTCTGGAGCGGATTGCGGTTGCGCAAACGGAGTATCAGGCGCTGACCATGACGTAACGGGCCGACTTCGTGCTCCCGACTTTCTTGATGAGGTTTTTCTTCGTCAGGTCCTGCACATCGCGGAGGACCGAATCCTCCGATATGTCGGGAAACAGCGTGGAGAAGCTTTTGTTCTGGAGATATCCGACATCCGTGATGTATTCGATGAGCTTGACTTGCCGTTCGGTAAGATAAATCTGTTGTCCGCCCATCCGTTCCTTCATCTTTACATCCTGGGATATCTTGAGGATCTTTTCCTTGATCTTGGCAAACTCGATGGAGGCGCCGAAACAAAAATATTCAAGCCACGCAGTGAGATCCCCCGCCGTCGCCTTCTGGAGACTCTCGTAATATGTCACCGCGTCCTTGTCATAATATTCCTCCAGCGAAAAGAACCTCCGTATGTCATACCCTCCAATGAAAAGGATGAGGGTCGCGACGCTGCGGGACACCCTTCCGTTGCCGTCGATGAAGGGATGGATGCGGACCATTTCATGATGCGCGATACCCGCCCTGAGAAGCGGGTGGATTTGGGATGCCGTCTCACCGTTGAGCCAGTACACGAACTCGCGCATGAGAAACGGCACTTCGATCGGCGCGGGCGGCTTGAACGTCACCTCGCCGGTCCGCGAGTTTCGGATGACCACCTGTTTCAGGCGGTATTGACCGGCCTGTTCATCAGGCAGTATCCGGTGGACGAGCTGACGGTGCAGTTTTTTGATAAGCTGCTCGGTTATCTTCTGGATCTGGTTTTTTGCTTCCTCGTCAATGAGCTCTATGACCTTGCGGTAGTTGATAATCTCCTGGATGTCCCGTGGTCGTCCGATGACGTCCTTGCCGAGAAGGATGTCCTTTGCCTCATCCATGTGCAGCTTGTTGCCTTCTATATGCGTTCCGTGGTGAACCGAACGAACGATTGCGTCTTCCTTGAATTTCTTTTCCCACAAAGGCAAAAGCGGTGAATGACGTATGACTTCCTCGGCGGCTTCTATCTTCGAGATGCTATTGAGGATGTTATTCGTTATCGTGTAGGCGGGATTAAACATACTTACATTATAACAGCGGGAATACGTTATTTTCCAAATCTCCGCTGGCGGAGCGAGAATTCGTGTACTGCTTTTTCAAGCTCGGCGGGGGTAAAATCGGGAAACATGAGAGGAGAGAAATAGAGTTCGCTATAAGCGCATTGCCACAACATGAATCCCGACAGCCGCGATTCCCCGCCGGTCCGGATGATAAGATCGGGGGGCGGCGCCATGCCGGTATACAGGTTTTTTTCGATGGATTCCGCGGTGACGGTCCCTCCGGATAACATAACGGCGCGCACAAGTTCCTGGCGTCCGCCGTAATTGATGCCAAGGAAAAGCGTGATTTTTTTCCCGTTTGCCGTCTTCGCTTCGGCCTGCTTGATGTTTTCCTGCATCGGACCGGGAAGGACAGAAGTGTCTCCGATGACATGCAAGACAACCCCTTTCCTGATGAACTCACCCAACCGCTTCGTCAAGAAGACATTGAGAAGCGAAAACAGATTCTGCACTTCCGTTCGATCGCGTTTCTCGATGTTTTCCGGAGACAATGCCCAGAAGGTCATGTATGGGATACCCATCTCATCGGCTTTTTCCAAGAGGTCGGGAAGGGTCGTTTCAGCGCCTCGTCTATGTCCTTCGAAGGCAGGGAGACCATGCTCCCGCGCCCACCTTCTGTTTCCGTCCGGGATGACCGCGATATGTTTGATGCCGTGTTCCATAGAACCTATTATACCGTACCGGAATACATGACTCTATTTGACACGCGGGCCCGTCATGAGGTATAGTTTGGGTATGGTATACGCCCAAATCAATCTGGCAGACCCAAGCCGCAATCCCGTTGCCAAATTCAGCTCCATAGGAATGCTCATCAATGTCATCGTTCCCCTCATTATGACCGTCGGCGCGCTTTCGTTTCTGGTCATGCTGCTTTTTGGCGCATTCACTTATCTCACGAGCGAAGGAAGCCCGGAAAAACTAAAAAAAGCCCAATCCATCCTCCTGTTTTCCGTCGTCGGACTCCTTCTCATGGTCGCCAGCTTCATTATTGTCAGGCTGATTGGATATGTATTAAAAGTTGAGATACCCGTATGAACCTCCTTGCAGCAGCAAACAGCATATTTGGAACCATTAATGCGCCCCCCGGCATGAATACCATAGGGGCTGATCCGGTCGTGGGACTGGGCAAGATAATAAGCACCGCCATCTCCGTCTTTCTCCTCGTCGCCGCATTGGCGATGCTTTTGTATCTCTTTCTCGGCGCATTCGATTGGATTAATTCCGCCGGAGAAAAAGAGAAGTTGGTCAAGGCGCAGAATAAAATGATAAGCGCGGTTGTCGGCATGTTCCTCATCGTCATGGCTTTCACCGTGTTCAACCTCGTCATCACCGTGGTGCTCGGGAACAAGGTCATCGGAAACAACTGGACCATCATCATCCCGTCTGTAGGGAACTAGCGTTTACCACAGATGATCTTCCGTGAGGTGTGCCCCCGGCGCGGGAATATTGTCCATGACGCGGATCACGCCTTCTGTTGCCAGGAGTTTTTTTCGAATGCTTTCGCAGTCCTTCGCCTGGCATAGTACATGGACATCCTGACCGGTATTGACCGTGGCATATGCTTCTTGGCCTTCCTTGCGCCATCGTCTTACCTCGCGCATGACATGAAGCGAATTCGGGAGCCAATACAGGAGCGGGGGGGTTGATGTCAGCATCACCGCGTGCATTTCGAATGCCTCTGCCTCGGACAGTTCTCCAAGCGTCGTGAAGTCCCGTTTTTGTATGGCTTCGATGCATCGGCTAAGCTTGTTTTCTATGCCCGAAAGCCTCGTAGCAAAAAAGGGGCTCGTCGCAGCGGTTTTCTGTCCCTCTGAAGTTGGAACATCCTTCCGGCCCCTCGATACGACGGCGACCACGTCATGCAAATCCCATTCCTTTGATGGATACAATGAATAGGCATATGACGTTTCATCGGAATCACCTTTTACCCAATATACGAATCCGTCCGGAATAGAACGACATGCGGATCCTGAACCTTTGCGGGCGAGGATGGTGAGCTCACGTTCGCCAAGCGACAAACCAACCGCCGCGACAGCTGCAACTGTCAATGCGGCGAATCCGGAAGCGGAAGAAGACAAACCCGTGCCTGCCGGGAAGGAGTTGTGCGAGACGACATGCGCAAAATCGTGTTTCCCCGCCAGGGAACGAATCATATCAAGATGCGAGCTCACCCGTGCCGATTCCTTCGCATCATGTTTTCCATCAATCGTGATGTGATCGTTCGGAAGCGTTGCATCAAACTCGACGGTCGTTGTCGTCATGAGACGGCTCAGGTTCATGGAGATGCTCCCGTTTGCCGGAAGCCGGATGTCTTCGTCTGTCTTTCCCCAGTACTTGACGAATGCGATGTTCGAAGGAGCCTGCGCCGTTTTTTTCATGATTGCTGATAAATGCTAACGCCGGGCACACCCGTATGCACCGGTATGATTTCCCCACCCGATTCCCGAATCGCCTCTTCCACGTTGCCCTTATTCTCTTCGGATACGAGGGCAATCATGCAATCGCCGCCGCCCGCCCCGGAAAGCTTTGCCCCCCATGCACCGGCTTCACATGCCGCCGCAACCATCGCGTCCAAACGGGGAGTGCTTACTTCTAATTCCTGAAGGAGTCCATGACCGCGGGACAACGAAGCTCCCGCGTCTTTCCAGTTTTTTTGGGCCAAAGCGGCAAAAATATACTCGACTTCCCGTTCCATTTCCGAAAAAATGCCGGTTACTTCATCTGGTTTACCATCCATGCGTTTCTTTACCCGGCGGATGAGCGTGGGAGTGTTCGCCTTGCTCCCGGAATACCCCACGACCAGAGGAAGCGGATCCGGCAAAACGACCAGAGGTTCGCTGTCGCCTTTCACATACCTGATTGTCTGGCCGAATGTTGCTGCCGCGATGTCAAAACCGGAACCCGTCCCCTGGACCGACAGCACCGCCTTATAGCCGAGGGAAAAAATAAGCGGGAGCGGCATCCGCTGCTTAAAAAGGAGAGAAAGAGCATAGATTGTCGCAACGGTGACTGCAGAGGAGGAACCAAGTCCAACCTCATGACTGAATTGAGTAGATGTGGTTATCTCGACGGGAGTCATTATTCCGGTGTGCTCACGGAACGCATCCCTCGCCGCAACCAAAAATCTGTCGTTGGAACAGGATGACATATGATTTCTGTCTGTTTCCCCTTTTTCCACGGTGACGGCAAGCCTCTTGTTGACCGCGGTCACGATGCACGGGTATCCGTGCACGACCGCATGGTCGCCCATAATCAAGAGTTTCCCGGGAGCGGACACGGTTACTCCCACGGCTCCTCCTTCACTCCTTCGGCGGATAACTTGAACGGCATATGGGGAATTTGTTTTTGTTCCAATATGGCCTGTAATTTCCCCGCATCGTATGCGTAAAAAAGAATATAGCCCGAACCTTTCCCGAATCCGCCCGCTCCAGTCACTTTTCCCCTGCCGTACAGCGCCAGGTCCTCAAGCAACACGCGAGCGTGGGGAGAGACGACGCCAAGGGCGTCGAGTTCTTTCTGGTTGTCTCTTATCGAATCAATGAAAAACGAAGCATCTTCCTTTGCAAAAGAAACCACCATGCGTTTTGTCGTTTTTTCGATGCGTTGGAATGTTGATTCCGTTTCCTTTGGTTTCTTGTTATATAAAAGGCCAACACGTTCGACCATGAGAGCGGTCGATTCGGCGGGTTTTCCGGAATCGATGAGGAAAAGACTGTTTTCTATACTTGAGGGAATCTTGAGGTTAAGGCTCGATATCGTCTTCAAAAACTCGAACTCCTTGCGGAAGTAAATGAGCCCGCCGTACGCGGATGCGCTCGTGTCCGCTCCCGACGGCCGGGCATGAAACAGCTTCTCCGCTTCATATGACATGTTTGCGACGGTCGCGAGATCGGGCTTCATCCCTGAAAAAAAATGATACAGCGCCGCCGATGCCGCGACTGAAAGAGCGGCGGAAGAACCCAGGCCCCGACCCACAGGGATATCGGACCCGATGCGGTACTTATATGACGTCTCCGAAACAGGCACGTCCTTCTTTCGCAGATAAGCGAGCACTATTTCCTCAATCCGGCAGATGTTCGGCTCCTTTTTGCCGCGGCCCTCCTCCACCCGGAACGACAAACGGTTCCCGATGGCGGCAACAAGCGCGGGCTTCCCGTATACGACCGCGTGTTCGCCGGACAGGATGACTTTTGCGGGTGCGGAATAAACGACGCGTCTCATGGGATGATGCGGAACTTGATACCGTAGGCGATGACATCCTCCTGCATTACTTCTTTGGTCTTGCGCAGGACGGCAACCACCCGGGTCCCCGTGCGGCAATCGTCATGCGTATCCGCCAATTGGCCAAACGCCTTGATTCCGTGACCGAAATCGACCAATACAACGGTATAGGGGGCGTATTTCTTGAACTCGGGGGTGGGAACGAACACGGTGGTCGCGGTGACGACCTTTCCCTTCTTCCCGAGGATCGATCGGATTTCCTTTTGTCTTCTCCAAAGCTTGACCGGGCTTAGCATAATATCATCGTTGTCCCAAAATGGTAACCACCGCGGTCCCGCCCGATCCGCCTACGTTATGGGCAAGACCGTACGCCGCTTTTTTCACCTGTCTTTTGCCTGCCTGGCCCGTCAGCTGGAGAAACAACTCGCCTATCTGTTTTATACCGGTCGCCCCGACCGGGTGGCCCGCCGCTTTCAACCCTCCCGACGTGTTGACGGTGAGGGTTCCGCCCGATCCAAGCATGGTCGAAAGCTCCTTTGCACGTTGGCCGGCAGTTCCCTTTTTCCAGAATCCGATATCCTCCATTGCCAGAAGCTCGGCGATGGAGAAACAATCATGCAGCTCGGCGACATTGATGTCGCGCGGTTTTATCCCCGATGCGCCGAATGCTTTTTCTGAAGCGATGCGCGTTGCCGCAAGCTCATCCAGTCTCCCGCGCCCTTTGAGCGATATCGTGTCCGTCGCTACCTCTGTGGCCAATATGGAGATTGCGTGTGCGCTTTTTTTAATGAAGGATTTGTTCGAAGATACAATGATCGCCGATGCGCCGTCCGAAATCGGCGAGCAATCAAGGAGCGTCAGCGGCGATGCGACCGGCGGGCTTGCAAGAATCTCCCTGATGCTTATTTGTTTCCGAAAATGGGCTTGCTCGTTGAGGGACCCGTGGAAATGGTTCTTGTGCGGCACGGGGGCAAGGCAATCTCTCGCATATCCGTAGGTCTCAAGGTATACATTGGCAAGCATCGCATACAGGCCGGGGAACGTCAGTCCCGCGCTCTGCTCTTCCCCCGACGCGGCAGACATGAGGGCCGAGGCGGTTTCCTCGGGAGCATAATCCGTCATCTTCTCCGCGCCGACGACCAGGACGGTTGTCCCCGGCCGCGCCGTCACATATTGGGTGGCGAGATGCACTGCCATGCCGCCGGATGCACACGCTGCCTCCGTGCGGAAAATGGGCAGGTTGACTCCCAGGACTTCGGCGAGTTTAGCACCGGCATGAAGGTTATTTTCAAGGATGCCGCCCATCATGTTCGAGAAAAAAATCGCGTCCATCGACTCCGTCTCCGTCCGGCAGGAGGCCATCACCCCATCGACCGCTTCCCTGACCAGCTGGAACAGAGATTTGTCCCATAGCTCGCCGAATCGCGTCGTGTAGTATCCGATGATGGCGGGATGGTGTGTCATTTCAGATGATATGCATGAATTTGAGATATGTCGCGTAATCGATGTATTCCTTTTGTGCGACGTGTTCCGCAAACGGTTGCCGCCTCTCATCCAGCAAACCGGTCGCACGCAAAACAAAAGCGTCCGATCCCGCCCCCGAACCGTACGAAGCAAACAGAATCGTATCGTTCTTTTTCGCGTGCTCCAAAACCGAGACAAGCCCCATGAGTCCCGAAGCCGTATAGGAATTGCCCAGATACGGGACCACGAGGGAAGGTTCTACCTGCTTGCGCGTGAAACCCAACGACGCCGCGGCGACAAGGGGAAACTTGCCGTTGGGCATATGGAATACCGCGTATGTGAAATCTTCCGGTTTCATCTTTGTTTTTTGCAGGATGTCGCGGACCGCCCCTCCCACATGACGGAAATACGAAGGTTTGCCGGTGAACCGTCCCCCGTGGGACGGATACCGTATTCCTTCCCTCCTCCAAAAATCAGGCGTATCGGACGAGTAGGAGGTCTTCTCCAGTATCTCGACGGCAACATCCTTGGCACCGACAAGAAGCGAAACGGCGCCTGAGCTGGCGGTATATTCCAAGGCGTCATGCGGCCGTCCCGTCGCCTTGTCGGATGCAACGACCAACCCGTGCGTCTCGAAACCGGACTCGATGAGGCCGGCCGTTGCAATGAGCGCGCCCGTCCCCGCCTTGCAGGCAAACTGCATGTCGCTCGCGAGATAATCCGTCCCCAGTCCCAGGAATTCGGCGAGGATGGTCGATGAGGGATTGACTGCGTAGGGGGGTGATTCCGAACCGAAAAAGACAGAGCGGATGCTTTTTCTTGCTTCGTCCTGCCCGAAAAGCGCATATGATGACGCCTCGTATGCCATGGTGAGCGAATCCTCATCAACCCCGGATACCGTCTTCTCGACAACACCCAGGGAGTCCTCGATGTCTGAGGCCCGCTTGCCCCACATGCGGGCTATCTCCGCGATGCGGATGCGGTAACGGGGCACGTAATATCCGTAAGAAATTATTCCTGTCATGTTATCTTCCTAATTTTTTATGCGTCCGGGCAAGGGATCCTTCCGCGAGCGATGCAAGAAGCGATATCTCTCCTGCCAGGACCGCGACTCCTACGACTTTGGCAAACTCATCCGCATGCACAGCCCCCGTCAGGTTCCGGGCCGCGGTCTGCGTGATGAGCTTCGTCCCTCCGCCGACGGTCCCGACCAGCACGGAGGGAATATAAACCGAAACACGAATCCCCGCGCGCATTCGTTGCATCATCGTCATGCCGGTGCTTCCTTCGACGACATGCGCCAGATCCTGTCCGGTTGCGGCATATAGTGCCGCGATGATATTGGCGAAATGGGCATTGAAACCAAGCGAACCCGCGACCGCCGAACCGGCAAGGCATTTCCCCAGCCATACGTCAAACAGGGATTGCGCGTCCGTTTTCAGAATTGTCTCGATATCGCGATCGGCAAGTTCCGTTTCCGCGTGAACGGAAAAACCCCGTCCGTCAAGGACGCTGTTCCATGAAGGCTTCTTGTCGCTGTCGACATTCCCGGCCAATGCAAGGAGCCGTGTCCCGGTCCCGGAAACGATATATTGCGCTACGGCCTCGGTCGCGATGGTAGCCATGTTCATCCCCATCGCGTCTCCCGTGTCATATGCACACAAAACATATGTATACGGGCCTGCTATCCGTGACAGGACGGAAAGAAGCCGTATGTGCCGTGAAGTCGCTTTCGCAACCTCCGCGAGTTCTTCTTCATGTCCGGCAATCCATTGCTTCAGGTTAGATCCGGCTTCAAGCGTCCCGGTAAAAAAAACAGGACTCCGGGTCGTTCCCGGCCGTTCGACCGTTATGTTGAGATTCCCGGCTTGGCGTATCGCCTTGCACCCGCGATTCACCGATGCCACGAGCGCTCCTTCCGTGGTAGCGAGCGGGATATATACATCCTTGGTCCCGGGTCCTATCGAAACCGGTCCCGCGACACCCATGGGCAACGCAATCCCTCCCATGAGATTCTCTATCCTCACGTTTTCTTCCTTGTCGGGGAGCACGCCCGCAAACGGAGCCGTATCGACGCCCGTTTCAAGCTTGATTTTCTCCCGCCGTTCCCGGGCTGATTTGATATTCTGCATACATTATATTGAGTCTTGCCTGCCGGCAAAATCATTCGTCATAGAAAAGGTATCCGGAACAGCCGGTACCGGTACATGAGATACGAGACCGGGATGAAAACCAACAAATAAAGAATAACTGCATACACGACACGGTAAAACGTCGTACGGGCAGAGAAACGCACCGCAAGATATGTCAGGATGAGTTTCCATACAAGCAGGCTTATGGAAAAAGCGACAAAAAGGACGCTGAGGACGGTTCCCGGCAGCGAATGGGTACGGGGCGGAGGGATTAACGCATACAACAGGGCGTTCGCCCCGAACCAAAAAAAGGTCGGGATGAGCGCATACGAGAACGTGTACATGAACGGCGCGATTTTACGGGACGTCCTCATGAAAAGGGACAGGACGTAAAAAAAGAAAACCGTTCCCAAGAATAACGCAACGAAAAGAAGGAAAAGGATGCTTGGCACGACAACCCCCCTCCGGAGTATGTTCGCGTATTTGAAATATACGTATGCGATGCCGAAGATGATGAATATCTGGGTCTTGTCCGATTCCCCGCTGATGGAACGCATGGTCTTGTAGGGATACATGATGAGGAGAAAAATCCTCCGGACGAAAATGACTATGGAAGCACCGAAACCGGAAACGATTGAATCAAAATCCATATTGGAGTATCGATGCGAGCCGGATAAAAACGTATCCGAACAACAAGTAAAGGATGATGGAGAAGACGATAGATACCGGGATGACAACCAAAAACGGCATCCGCTTCACGCATACATTCATGCGCCGGAACAGACCCGTCACATAGGGATTCCCTAAATCCGTCGGTGCGACGATGAAAACATCATCCAGGTGTTTTTCCAAACGGTCAGCGTTTCGGTTCATGTTTACGGAAGTGAGGAGAAAGTCCGCATGAATGCCTTCCTTGCGCGGAAAATGAGACTCTCCGTTGCCTTGAAAGGCAACGCGAGCTTCCCGGCTATGGCCTTCACCCGCTCACCATCCATATACTTGAGTCGGAGTACGACCCGATAATCATTCGGCAATCCCGCAAGCGAGTGTTTTATCTTCGATGCCAGTTCCTTTTTTTCAAGTTCATCATCCATGACGAACGTGGCGAGTCCTTCGACGACCCGTTGCGGCAGGGCGGAGAAAAAAATCTGCTTGACCTTCTTTTTCCGTATATGGTCGATGACCTTGTGCCGGGCGATACCGAAAAGGAATGTGACGGGTGAGGAATCGCCCCGGAAATCACGAACCGCCTCAATAAAATCATAGAACGTGTCCTGGACCAGTTCCTCGGCCGTTGCCTCGTCCCGGATCTGCCTCCGGATGAAGTGATGGATTTTCGCATGATGCTGCCGATAGAACCTGAGGAGTGTTTTTTTGTCCCGTTTCCGTATCGACTCTATTATGGCAACATCTGCGCTGTTCATGGGTATAATATTGTACCATGAAGGGGAAAATATTCCTTTTTGTCTTCTTGTCAGGCGCCGTCCTCGGCATCGGCTTTTTTTTCACGCGACATACCCGCCTGCGCCTCTTGCCGTTTGCCGCCGTCGGTCCCTGTGACGGGTACACGATAACGCGGGGCAGGAAAACAACGACACTTGCCCGGTCCGGAGAGCGATGGATCACGGACAAGGTATACCCCAGCAATACGGACGCGATCAAAGAATTGGAAACGGCCTTTCACGCCGTCGCAACGGATGATCCTGTCTCGGACAATCCGGAGAACTATCCCGTATTCCGTGTCGACGGAGATGTCATCGTCTGTTCCCGCGCCGGGAAGGAATACCGTCTTTTCGTGGGCAAGAATGCGGATGCGCGCCACAGCTATATCCGCGCAGGAAACGATCCCGCGGTATACATCTCCTCTCTCCTGGATGGCGTCTTGTATCAGGACTACCGGGACAAAAACCTCTATCTCATAAACGATGAAACGGCGGTGTCCGAGCTACGTCTTTCTTTCGGAGGGACATCGGTCGTATTCGCGCGCACGGAAAACGGATGGACCCGGAATACCGTTCCCGTCACGGATGCAAACGTATCCACCCTCCTCGGGATCATCCGTAACCTGAAGGCAACGGACATGGAAGTCGCGGAAACTCCTCCCCGATATCCCGCATTCCTTGTTGCCGTTGCGGGTACCAAGACGACAACGGTTTCGATTGCGGAGCATGCGCCGGAAGTGTTTGTACTCTATCGGGATGATTCTCCCTTTCTCTATCTCGTGCCCGGGCAGACCCTCGATCCCCTGTTCGCAGAAATAAGGAAGTAACCGATTACTCGAGCGCGATTCGCAGAAGCTTGCCGCCCGACAGGACATACGCTACACCCTTGTATGTGACCACGTCCGCTGCCGCAGCAAACGCCGGCGCATGGACTTGTCTTTGGTATGTGCCGTCTTTCGTAAAAAGGTAGATGAGTCCTTCTTGTTTGCTCCATGCATACAGGGTCTCATCCTCTTTCACCGCCATCACCTTGGATAACGTCACTCCCTCTTTGGGTAGTGTAAGCGTAAAAGTCTCCCGGGAGCCCGATAGATATTTGATAATCGTGTCGGGGAATCCAAGATATACCGACGTGTCTATCGCGAGCGAATTTGCCTTGGTCATCGAGATTGCTTGGCCGCTTTTCACGTAGGAGTTCTTGCCCGAGTATCCGCCGTCAGCAACCAAGTATTTGTATATCTCGTCTTTCTCCGTATCCAGGAGGTAGATGTTGCCGTTGTATACTTTCATGTCTGTGATGGTCCCCCACTCATCGTCTTTGGGGATGATTTCCTTTGTCTTTCCTGCCTCATCCAATTTGTATATGCCGCCGCCTGACCGGAGGAAAAAAACAGCCTTGTCGTACACGGCCAGAATATGGGAACCGGACAGCTCGGGAACTGTTTTCGAGCTCAGGGTCTTTTTTTCAAGCGAACTTCTGAAGAAAGTCCCATCTTTGCCGGGGATAACCAGGTCATCTTCCCACAATGCAAGCGCAACACCCGTTGCGTTCTTTTTTTCCTGTGCAAGGTCCTGGAACTCCTCGGCAGTCCCTTCGGTACGCTTCAGGATGGTATTTTCGGCCGTCGTCGTCTGATCCATGAGGTCTTGCCACTGTGCAACCGCATCCTTGGGCAGAGTTTTTTTGGTCTCGGCGAGTTGTTTGCGCACTTCCGCTATCGCGGCAAGGCCTCCTTGCATATCGACCGCCGTCTCCTTCGCCCGGGCAAGCTTATCCGCTATCTCAGTTTTCGCCTGTTGCCAGGAACCAACGGCTTCTCCTGTTTTTTTCTTGCCGAAAGACCGTACCACATTGAACAAAAGAAGCGCGAAGATGATGCCTACGACCGCAAAAAGAAGGACCCGTTTCCTCTGGTGGCGGAATGATCGGAAAAAACTCCTCATCGGCATATCCATTCCTGATGATTTTCTTGGCGGTTGGTACACGGCCGAGTCGACCGGCGAAGCCGGGACGGCAGGCGTCTCATCCGCATATGCCGCCGGTTCCTTCTGGAGCTGCAGGAGGAAACAAACCGCGCCCGAGTCATCCCGTTCCTTCATGGACGGTGTCAGCTCGTCTACTATTTCAGCCGGCTTCTTGTGGTCGAAAAGCGTCCGCAGTTTATCCATCCCTTCCATGCTTTTGGTAAAGAAAGCCGTCGTCATGACGAAAAGATCCCCCTCCTCGATATACCCGGATGCGGTTGCGTGTCCGGTTATCAGACGCTCGAATGAATCACCGCGCCTGAGATACAGTTCTCCATCGCCTATCGTCTTGAGATACAGGATGGTGCCAACCAGGCACCCTCCCGCAAAAGAAAAATCCAGGGGCATGTTCATTTCCTTGATGGAGGATGTAATGGCCTCATCGAACGCGGCCAGACTGCCTATCGGTGTTTTCTTCACCTTGCCGGCGATATGGTCCATGATGGACCGGCCCTTGACGGGGGTTGATCCCTCGGGGATGTCCAGAATGGCAAAGAATGTGTCGGTCGCGACAAACCCCGTGAATCCGTCCTTTTGTTCTCTGCCTAGATATACTGCATACTGCGGATGAACCATACTTCAGTTTATAAGATTACTATTGCAAAAAGCAAGAACCCCAGGACAAAAAGAACCTGGCAGAAGGAAATGAGAATGAAAAGCGAATTCCTGGAATTGGTAATGGTATGCGTTATCTCCTGGACCTGCTTGTGTATGATCACCGTGTAAATGAGGAAAACCAAGGAAAACACGATCCCACCCAATTTGAAAAACAAATAGAGGGGGGACGAACCCGCAAAAAAAGCAATGATGGCTGCCGGATCAAGATTTGGCATTATTGTTGCGGGTTAACTCGGTAATGATCTTGGCTGCATGGGACGGGTGAGGAACATTCATGAATTCGGTATTCGTCTCCGTGCCAGCAGTCTGCACGAAGATATTGCCAAAATCAAATAAGGATTCGATATACCCTCCCGTCTTTGCGGTAACATCCTCTATGTGGCTCAGGTCAGTATATGTCGTCTGTTTGAAGAGGATGGCGTTGAAGTCAACATCTACGATCCGCTCGTCCGTAATTATGCCCACGTTGAAATACCAGTTCAGGAAATGCAACCAAAGGTAGTTGAAGATGAAAATAAGGATGAATGCATTGAGGAACAATATCCCCGCTATCGACAGAAACGAGGGCAGGAAAAAATTCATGATGAAAAGAAGAACGAAGAAAAAAATACTGTTCAGGACCGGGAAAAAGAAGGTAATTGGATGGGCCCGGAGGACCAGAAGAACCTGCTCCGTATCCCCTTGCGTGTCGAACCGGGTTGCCGGCCGGATACAGAATGAGTGGAACAGGTGATGGGACGTTGCATGCGTATCCATTGGCCTCATTATACCCTACCCCGTGGACAAGTACAAACCTACCGAAGACCCCTTGCAAAACAACAAAAGGAGAGGTATAATAGTACTTGTCTTGGTTATTGAAGCGACTTGGACCCACCCTTCCCCATCCCGAACAAGGTAGTGAAACAGGTCAGCGCCCATGATACTCAGTTGCTTAGCTTCTGGGGAAAGTAGGTCGTAGCCAGGGCATTTTTTTTGGCCAAAAATCACTTCTTGAGGCTGGGTTTCACGGAGTCTGGGGTGGTCACATCCACGAATAAAACTCCCTGCGGGATACGGAAGACCACGGTACCTGGTATGGGTGCCTGCGTGCAGGAAGCGACAAGACGCCCGATATCCACAGGAAGCGCTATTTTCTGTCCCTTCAAGACCTCTCCGATGATGCTATTGGCGTCCCCTATCCCAAGATTCAGGAATCCCTCTGCGATGGACACATATCGTTCCATCCCACATATCTTCTCTCCTTGTTTCGCGTTCCCTTTCCACAGATACAGGCACCCGGCAGTATAGAGATAACGATCCTGCGTTTTACCCGTATCTACTTCCGCATATAATTCCTTGTTTTTGATATACGCGCTCACCGTTCCTGTCGGAGCGTTGTCCTGGCAGACAAAGGGGCCGGTGAGATTCAATTTCTTCTGGGATGGGGTCGCGGTGACCGTTGCGAAAGATGCCGGCTGCTGCTTTTTATCCGAGGACGTAACCTTCACCAACACGCCGACCGCAAGGATGAATAAAGGAAGGATGATGATCACTTTCGATGCATGACCGAAGAAACTGCCGATATGATTGTGTGGTATGCGCATAGATTAAAACAGCGTGTCTTCCTTCTCGTTCCCGGACTCAAGCTCCCCAATGGCGGTCAGCTCCGGAAGGGCTTTCCCGACGATCCCCTGCAAGTCACCATGCATTCCGAGCATGTTGTCGAGGACGGTCCGCGCGACCGTTTCCTGTTTGGCCCATTTGTGTTTGAACCACTTCTTCTCCTTTTCCAGATCATCATGCATTGCCTGATATGCTTCGTAGATCGCCTCGACCCGCTGCTTGAAGCCGGTTCCGGTGAGATAATTCCACAGTATTTCTTTTTTCCCTTCCTTGCCCACAACCGATGATTTCAGGAAAGACAGGTCCATGAGCCCGCTCCGGACCGCCAATCCTATGCCGACCATCGCATCCATGGTCCCGACCCATACTCCATCGATGCGTCCGAACGTCTTGACGGTATCGGGCAAGACGGTGGATATGAGTATGGCCGCCTCCGCTTTGAGTTCGCGCTGGTCTTCCTTGAGTTTGGTTATCCATCCGTCGCTCCATGCCTTGGTCCGCTTCAGTTCCCAGACGATGGTCCCCGCCTGGCGGCCCGAGACATCGCATACGGTCTGGACGAGGTCTGCGCCCCGCACGCCCTTTTCGACAGGTTTGATGACATCGGTCGGGAACGAGCGCCGCAATGTTTCTTCAAGCTCAAGCTCCAGCACCTCCCCCTGCAGCTGCTGGGATCCCTGCTCGAGCTTGCGTTTATACTCCTCTGCCATGTGCAGGGCGTCTTCCAATTTCTTATCCTTTTCCCGCAGCTTAAGCGTGAATTCTTCTCCGGTCCTCCGTTGCGTCTCCTGGCGGATCTTTTCTTCTGTGGCGGCTATGGTTTTTTGCATCTCGAGGCGGGCCGCGTCCTTCTCGTCCTTGAGCGATCTGATGGTTTTTTGCAGTTCGAGGAACTGGTTCCCGAGTTCGGTATTGCGTTTTTTGAGTTCGGCGGCTTCATTGACCCTGTCCTTGAGCGAGAGCTCGACATCCGCCCGCGCCTTTTCCGCAGCCTGCTGCCGGATACGGATTTCGCGCTCATGGTATCCCCGCTCCTGCTCTTTGAGGGCGGTTTCGAGCTTGAGGGATGCCTGCTTCCGGAAGGTTTCTTCCATCTGCTTTGACAGGGCCTCGGTCAACGGAATGGGTTTGCCGCAATGCGGGCACGTGATTTGGTCATTCATAGAGAATGGTTATTGCCCTTCTCCGCTAGGCACCTCGGCTCCGGGAGCCGTCTCCTGCGGGAGGTCTTTCATGCTGTTTTTCAGTTCTTCCTGCAGCTTCTTAACATCGATATCGCTTGGGATCTCTCCCGCTCCCGGCAATGTCGCTCCACCCGGGAGACCTTCCTTGACGGGAGACGGGGTGTCGATGGTGACAGCTCCATATGAATAGGTTGTCTCGCTGACCGACCCATCCTTCATTTCGATCCGCATCTTGCGCATGAGATACTCGCGGTCATCGAAATACAGATATTCCTTCGTGTCGAGCAAGTTCTTGTCTGATACCAAGTACTTGAAGCACTGGAGCGTTCCGCATGCTTCCTTCCCCATGTTCTTGTATGACGTCGTCGATTCCGTTTCCTTGACGGCTGTCTCTATGTTCTTTTTCACTTCTTCCGCATTGAAAACGGTGCCCGTTTTTCCGGTTACCTCCGGTTGCTTCCACCACACGTTCTCTTTTTCATCCTTGATGTACGTGGTGCCCCCGATGCTTATCGTCTCCATGACCGTCTTGCCGCCTTCGGTTGTCGTGAAGCGGGACTTGTCCCCCGCCATCTCGAAGATGCTTGTCGATATCTGCTTGCCCTTGGCATCCGTATTAACGGAGGTTCCGGAGAATCCCTGCGTGAACATGGTCCCGGTCGCGGCCTGGTTCATGTATTTGCACAGTTCCGCATCCTTCAATGCGCAGTTTGCATTAAGGACAGGCGCGGTTTTCAGTATCTTGGCGAGCGGCGAAACCGGACCCGGCCCGGCAGGACTCTTCTTTGATAACACCATGAATCCGACGATACCCGCAATGATGATAACGGCGAGAACAGTAAGGAGAAGCGGACTCTTTGTTTGTTTTGTTTCCATGAGCATGAGTCAATTGACAATTAGGGGACCTGGGAAATGCGCTCCACGCGCCATTCTCCCCGGTCCATGTGTAAAGTGACGATGTGCGAAGCGATGCCGTGCGTGAGCGGCGGGAGAGGCGACGGGACTTCTATGGTCTTGCTGCCTGACGCTATCTCCAGAAATGCCTGATAATTCCTTCTCGTCAAGGTCCACCCTTGTTTCTGGAAAGGTGCCACGGATACAACCGAAATCGCGGATACCCCCGACATGGTCTTCTGCAGAAGCTTTCCTTTTGCCGCGGTCCACCCGATATCCTGATCGAGCATCGCCTCCCACCGTTCGTAGTTTTTCGATTCCAGGTATGTGTAAAAGAGCCTGACCGTGTCCCGGTTGTCTTGCGCCAGGATCATGAACCTGTTCGGGGTCGTTGTCGGGGCCGGCAAGGCGGATGTTGCCGTCATTGAAGGATGCGGGTTCCCTGTCAACAGGGCGGTGAACATCAGGAGTATGGGGATGAGAAACGGAAACATACGTTCATTATAACAGTAGCCCGTCAGTGGATGATATCGTTTGCTTGCGTCAGGTCGGGAGCATATATATACATATCCTCTTTGGTCCCCCAGGATCCCCCGATGCCTACCGGCTCTGCCTCGCCTCGCAGTATCGCCTCGTATGGACGGCATGCAAAGCATACCTTGTCGCCTTCCGGGAACTTGAACACATTGAGTTTCTTGTTGGTCAAAATATCACGGGCAATTGCATTGACCCTCGCAAACGCATCTTCTTTGCCCGGAAGCGTCAACTCCCGCACGCCATCTTCCTGATCCAGGTACCAATAACTCGCCTTCGTCACCGTCCTTTTTTGAGCGGATGAGGCAAGTATGTAATAAATGGGGAGCTGGAGGGATTCTGCATCCTCCTCGTTTTTGCCTGTCTTGAAGTCTATGATGTGGATGCTGTTTGTTTCCGGCAGATACTCGAGCCAATCTATCTTGCCGGTCAAGACGATTCCGTCCTTTTCCGAAAGAACGACCTTGGGAAACTCGAGTGGAGGCAGGGCCAACCGGGCAAGCGGCCCTGGGTTGTTGGTTACCCGCGAAAGCATCTCCGTCGCGCGCGCACGAAACCGCGCTTCAACGTCCGGACTCGCAAATCCCCCCTTTTTTCCTGATACGGCCGGCCAGTAAGTGCCCAGCTTCTCGACAAGGGATGTCTTGAAGCGCTCCGCGACCGGTACCCGCGCCAAGGATTCTATCACCGCATGCACTGCCTGGCCGACGGACAAGGGCGGGCTGACTAATTTTATCTTGTGACGCGTTTTGGGATCCCGGTATTCGTTTTTGAGGAAATATGCACGCGGGCATATGCGGAAGTCGCTTATGCGTGAATGCGAGACCCAGAGCGTAACCGAGTGAGGATCGTATGCCATGTCGATACCCGTATCTTACCATATTTACAAGAACCCGGAAACGCTTGACATTTCGAGATATCTATATTAAACTTACATATAGTATGAGAAACGGATGTTCTCAAGTCATCGTCGAGAATTTTTTCGAACCATGTATCCTCTTTATCCTGGGAAACGGACCAAGCTATGGATATGAACTCATGGAGAAGCTTGTCGCACGTCATGCATGCACCGTGAATGCGGGCAATCTATACCGTTGCCTCGCGCGCCTGCATAAACAAGGCGCCGTGAAAAAACAGGTCGTAAAAGGAGAAAGCGGTCCTAACCGCACCATGTATTCGCTTGCTCCCAAAGGAAAGGAATTGCTTGACACATGGATCGTCGAACTCACCAAACAAAAAGACATCATCTCATCGCTTATTAACAATTACCAAAAAAAATATGGAACTCGTTGATTCGAAATCATTCAAGGAACAAATCCTCGAGAAAAAGGGCGTCGTCGTTATTGATTTCTTTGCCACCTGGTGCGGCCCCTGCAAGACCCTCTCCCCTATCATGGAGGAGCTTTCGGCCGAGAACAAGAATCCGGCAATCAGGTTCGCCAAGATCGATGTAGACCAAAACGGGGAACTCGCAGGACTCTATGGCGTCATGAGCATCCCGACTGTCGTCATCCTCAAGGATGGCAAGTTCGTCACGCAGTTTGTAGGCGTGCAAACAAAGGAAACATACCGGAAAGCATCCCTTGATGCGCTCGCCTACAAAGCACCTGCCAAGCCGGACGTCACTCTTTTCACGACACCCACCTGTCCCTATTGCCACCTTGCCAAGGCATATTTCAAGGAACAAAAAATCGCGGTCACGGAAATAGACGTGACGAAAGACAATGAGATGGCGCGCAAGATGATCGACCGGTCAGGAGAAATGGGAGTGCCCCAGATCTGGATCAACGGGCAGGTCGTCATCGGATTCAACAAGCCCCAGATAGAACTCATCCTCGGCTGTTAACGGCGGATGATGCGGTGCATGTCTATGTGATCGACGTATTCCCCTTTGTGTAAAAGCCCGCCGGGAAGCAAGCCATGCCTGATGAATCCGTGGCCTTCATACAACCGGATAGCGGGTGCATTCGTTGCAAAGACCCCAAGCGTCAGGATGCGCAGTGCAGGAATGGCATCGCGTACATGCTTGAGCATAAGCGTAAGAAGAAGCGTGCCTATCCCGCGTCCACGATATGGCAGGGCGACGGTCAAACCAAACACGCCAACATGTGATTCCACGCGGTCACGGAGATATACATCCGCTACCCCAACCAGGGTGTCTCCTTTGAACGCAAGCAATTTCAGGGCCTTCCCTTTTTCCATGGAGTCGACGAAACCATCGATATACGTTTGCTCTGCTTCGCGGCTCATTTCTTCGCCCTGGAAGCGTATGTATGTTTTTTCGCGGGATAGTTCATTGATGAATGAACGCAGCTTCTCGCTGTCGCTGCGTGAAACGGCCCGCACGATGACCTTCGATCCCTTCTCGGTCGTGAATGATCCGATGCTTTGGTTTTCCTTCATTTTGATGTCATAACTGATACATATCCAGTATATCACATAGCGCGCCATGACGACATGCGCATGCATAAATACGAGTGACAAACACGGTGTGTTTGCTATACTTGCGGTATGCATCTATTTACCGCTCTGGCCATAACCGCAGGGGCAGTGATGATTTACATGTCCGTTTTTTTCGTTGTCGCCGTCAAACGCAATGACAATTCGCTCGCCGACATCGCCTGGGGGATGGGGTTTATTCTCATCGCTTTCGTTGCATTGTACCTGAGTGGTGACATCAACATACGCAAGGCACTGGCGACCCTTCTTGTGACGGCTTGGGGGCTCCGGCTCTCTTTCCATATCTGCATGCGGAACCGCAAGATGGGCGAAGACTGGCGTTACAAGAAGATGCGGAAGCTCTGGAAAGAAACCATCTTCATCTCATCCTTTGTCCGCATCTTCCTGACCCAAGGTATCGCCATGCTCATCATCGCCGCCTCCGTGTTTTATACCAACATGCGGTCTCCGGCTACTTCCCTCAACATCTTCGATTTCCTGGGCGTCATCCTATGGCTCGTCGGTTTCTTCTTCGAGACAACGGGCGACCTTCAGCTACACCGATTCAAATCCAATCCCAAAAACAAAGGAAAAATCATGCAGGAAGGCCTTTGGCGATATACGCGCCACCCCAATTATTTCGGAGAGTCGATGATGTGGTGGGGCATCTATCTCGTCGCCCTGTCGGTCCCCTATGGCTCCCTCACCCTATTTTCGCCCATACTCATAACCGCGATGCTTTTCAAGGTGACCGGTATCCCTCCGCTCGAGAAAAAATATGGGCAGAACCCCGAGTACAAGGAGTACATCCGGAAGACAAACGAGTTTTTCCCCTGGTTCCCCCGCAAATAACGACCCTGCATTATGCTGGATTGACTTTCTTTATTAGGGCGATGTTTGATTCTGTATGGAAAGATTGTTTTTTTGCACGACGACAAAGGCGACTGCTGCGACGACTGCGACCGCTACGATGAAGATGAGGATGAGGGTTCCTGAACCTCGGCATTTTAGATCCAATTTCATAGAGTGAAATAATGGATAACTAGGGTCAGTATAGACTGCCCGCATGGATTTGTCGAGAATGATTTCAGGCAAGGGTGAAGGTGACAAGCGGGAGGAATGTGGCGCCCCGGGCATCGACCACCAATTCTCGGACCGATCCCTTGGGTTGGGATCCGCTATCAGGCATTTCTTCAAGCGTCTCCATGTCTCCCTTCAGGGGGGTCCCCGTGATATGTTTGTACAATGCAAAAAGCGGATCATCATGGGAACAGACTATGATATTGTTTTCCGGTCTCTTGACCACTTCGCCATAGAATGAAATCATCCGTTTCTGTATGTCCTCTATGCTTTCGCCGCCGACCTCGTCCCGATGCCCGAAGAAATCCTTCCAGTTCTCGTTTTTGGACAAATCCCCTGCGATCCAATATCCCTGGTATCCGGACAGGGACTCAAGGAGCCGCTGGTCATATGTCACGGGGATGATCCCTCCGGCGATCGTCTCGGCTGTTTGCTTGCACCGGAGGACTGCGCTGCTATATATCCTCTCTATCTGTTTGTCAGCGAAATAGGAATGAAGCTTCTCTGCGCGCCGTTCACCGAGGGATGATAACGCGACCGGCAACCGTCCGACCAGGATGTTGCGCGGATTGTCATACTCGCAGTGCCGGACAAAATAAACGTGTTTCATGGGTGTCACGGCTTACGCAGTTTCTGAACTTGTGCAATGAGTCTCGGCTTGTGCTTGTAGATGACGAGTACCGTTCCAGCAAGGACGGGCCAGAACAATGCGCGATCAAGGAAGTAAAACGGTATGGCCGCGACCACTTCCCCGACAAGGCGCCCGATGATTTGTTCTGAAACGGAGTGGAATACGGAAACACGTTTGCCTTGCATGCGTTGGAACATGGCCTCGAACCCGACCATGAATGCAAAAATGACGAGAACCCACATCAAAAACAAATCAGGACGGAACATGATCATGACCCCCATGAGCGAGGCCGCCCCACGCCCTCCCTTAAACTGCAGGTAAAACGGATAATTATGCCCGAGGATGACGAAAAAAGCCGCTACCGTCGTAGCGATGACCGGATCGACACCCACCCGCCGCGCAATCGTCACGGCAAGGATCGCCTTCGCCATGTCCCCTATCCAAACGACGAGGAAAGCGACAAGGGCAAGGGGTTTGGAACGGCGGAGACGGTAGACGGACCGGAACGTATTCATGGCCCCGATGTTATGGGACCCACCTGAGCGGACGTCTGTCCCTGTCAGGATCCTGACGAGGAGGAGAGCAGTCGGCGCCGTACCCAAAAGATACGCGATACCCGCGATGAGAAGGTATATCATATTGACGAATAACTGATAAA
>Ga0172373_10002394_pt1 | contig 28805 bp, 26 predicted proteins | sample Lak10m_2_FD_114546 | JGI IMG/M metagenome (GOLD analysis project Ga0172373, IMG submission 114546) | Freshwater microbial communities from Kabuno Bay, South-Kivu, Congo - kab_092012_10m | ecosystem: Environmental > Aquatic > Freshwater > Lake | place: Democratic Republic of the Congo...
AAGTGCCTATATATTTGTCCCTAACGTAGCCTTGCGGCTGATTCGGGTAAGCATTGGGCTGTTAAAAGCCCCCCCCTTTAGGTGCGGGGTTGCTTACATTCCGGTAGCCATGTCAGGCCGGCTTGCCGGTAACTTTCGGCAGAAACGGGGGTGGGCGGCGGCGCTTCGCCCGTGATCTGCTGGTAAACGGCGCTGTTCACCAGATACACCCTCACCTGCGCGGGGTTGTCGGCGTCCCATGTGTCCATCCCGTGCGAATCGGGATAAATGGTCTGCTTCAGGTGGCCGCCCCCGCCGATGTTCAGCGCCGTATGTCCCGTTGCGCTGCCGCTGGCCGATAGGCCAATCGCGCCCGGTCGTCGCAGGCTGTTACGCTCAAACGCGGGCTGTTCATCCGGGAACTTTCCGGCTTTCGCTTCGTAGACCACCACATGCAGCCCGCCGCTGTCGGCGCTGGCTTCCGGCGGCTGCGCGACGAACTGGCGCACCAGCCCGCTTCCGGCGTGGAAGCCGTCCAGCCAGTTCTGCGGGGGACTGACGACATAATCCTGTTCGGTGGGGCGCAGCGCCGTTTCCCATGCGCCGCCGCTGACCGCGTTCAGGCTGCCCACGCCGACTTTGACCGCGTTTGGTTTCCAGCCGCGTGAATGAAAGCGTACCCACAGCGCCTCATACGGATACAGCGGGATGAACACGCTGTCCGGTTGATTCCACGCCGACGGAACGCGGTTGGCATAATCGGCTACGCGGCAGATGGGGAACGCGCCCAGACCGGGCGGCAGCGGATAGGTGCGGCCATCATCCGGTATGCGCAGTGTGCGCTGGAAGCTGATGGCGAACCCCTGATCTCCGAACTGTACGCGATCATTCACAACAGCGATTTGAAGCATTTTCCCGATCCACTCCCGCTAAACCCGATCATTTGAAGCGCCGATCAAACGCCCTTCGCCCCTTCAGGCTGTCGGCGATGCTCCCTTTGAGTATAAACCGACTTGGGATACGGGCGAATCCTGATCCGGTTTCATGGGGTATTCGGAAATGGGGGCAATGGCCCTCATCCCCTGCCCTTCCGCTGCGCCTCATGGCGAAGGGTGTAAGGCAAGTGGACACATCTCGCGCCATGTCCCCACTATATTTCTCCCCTCTCCTAGCTGTACTCAGCGGTTGGGAGAGGGGGTGGGGGTGAGGGGTTTTGAGCGACTGCCCCCAAATCCGAATGCACCCGTTTCGTGGGGGCGGGGACAGGTGAAAAGGCGGGCGCAATCAGTGTACAATAGGCCGCATATCCGACCAGAGGAATACACAACCGATCATGCCCCCTGTCACGCTCGAACTACAGCCGCTTTTCACAGCCGTCCGGCAAGCCGCCGAACTGTGCCGCCGGGTGCAGGATGCGCATCTCGTCAGCAGCGACAAAGAAGGACAGGAACCTGTCACCATCGCGGATTACGGTTCGCAGGCCATCATCAGCCGCGCCCTGCGCCGCGCTTATCCCGATGATGGCATTCTGGCGGAAGAAAGCGGTGAGCAGTTCGTCAACCTTGTGCCGGAAGACCGCCGCAAAACCGTCGTCGCGCTGTTGAGCGACATTCTGGGCGAAGCGGTGCGACAGGCCGATGTGGTCGCATGGCTGGATCACGGGCAGAACCGCATCACCGAACGCCTGTGGGTGATTGACCCGATTGACGGCACAAAAGGCTTTCTCGCCTTGCGCAGCTATGTGATCGCGGTGGGATTCATGCTCAACCGGAAGCCTATCGCTTCGGTGATTGGCGCACCGGCACACCCATCACCGGGCGGGATGCTGTTCCACTCGCAAAGCGGCGTGGCCTATCAACAGCCGCTATCAGGCGGGTTGCTCAAGCGTATCCACGTTTCGGAGCGCAGCGAAGCCAACGTAATCCAGGCGCTGGAAAGCGTGGAGAAAAGCCACACCAACCATGAGCGCATGGCGCGGGTACGTGCCGCCGCCGGACTGGGGGATGCCGCCCTGACGCGCATTGACAGCATGGAGAAGTACGCCCGCATCGCGGCGGGCGAGGCCGAACTGTATCTGCGCCTGCCGCGTTTGAACAGCACCCGCCCCTTCATGATCTGGGATCATGCGGCGGGGACGGCGCTGGTACAGGCCGCCGGAGGCCGCGTGACCGATATTGACGGCAGCCCGCTGGACTTCTCGGAAGGGCGTGCCTTACGCAACAAAGGGATCATCGTCAGCAACGGGCGCATCCATGACCGCGTGATTGCGGCCATCGGGCAAGTGCTGACGCAGGAGGAATGAGGGCGCATGGCGAAACTCAAGCTCGATCTGCATGACATCTACAACAAGGGCAACCTGATTGATGTGGAGTTGAACCGCATCGTGCAGGAAGCCATTGAGAAGAAGATCGAACTGGTGGAAATCATCCCCGGCAAGGGCAGCGGTCAGCTGAAAAAGAAGGTGCTGCGCTTCCTCGATCAAAAGCATATCCGCGCCCTGTATCATCGCGTCGAGAAGGATGATAAGAACTTCGGGCGCATCTTCATCCATTTCAAGCACTGAGTTTCCGCGAGTAACCCATGACCAACCCGATTCGCGTACTGCATTTTGCTGATATTCACATCGGCATGGAGAACTACGGCAGACCCGATCCCCAAACTGGATTGAGCAGTCGCGTGCTGGACTTTTTGCACCGCATGGACGAAATGATCGCCTATGCCGGTGAACATGAGGTGGATTTGGTGATTTTCGCCGGGGATGCCTTCAAAACCCGCAACCCCAACCCCACCTACCAGCGCGAGTTTGCTCACCGCATCCGTGACCTGTCGCAGTTAGCGCCAACGGTGCTGCTGGTCGGCAACCATGACCTGCCGCCCACGCAGATGAAAGCCTCCAGCATCGAGATTTACGACACCCTGCGCGTGCCGAATGTGATCGTGGCTTCGGATTACGAGTTGAAGGTGGTCGAAACGCGGCGCGGGCCGGTGGCGGTGGGCAGCGCCCCGTATCCCTTCCGGTCGCGGTTGGCAGAACTGGATGGCGACCGGACGGCTGGCCTGACGATTGCCGAAACCGATGAACGGCTCGCCGCGTCGCTAGAGGTGCTTCTCGACGATCTGGCGAAAGAGGCGGATAAACACGCCATGCCGCGCCTGCTCACCGGCCATTTCACGGTCAGCGGGGCGCGGTGGGGCAGCGAACGCAGCATCATGCTGGGGCGCGATATTCAGGTGCAGCGGTCAGTGCTGGCTGATCCGCGCTGGGATTATGTGGCGCTGGGGCATATCCACAAGCACCAGAGTTTGAACGAGCAGCCGCCGGTGGTCTACAGCGGCAGTATGGAGCGCATTGACTTCGGGGAAGAAGGCGATCCGAAAGGCTTCTGCTGGGTGGAGTTGGCGCGGGGTAGCACCCGCTGGTCGTTCGTGCCGCTGCCCGCCCGTGTGTTCGTCACGCTGGATGCCAACCTCGAAACGGCTGCTAACCCCACCGAACAGGTGCTACATCTGATCGCCCGCCACGATTTGCGCGAGGCGATTGTCCGGCTGCGGCTGGATTTCACCGCCGAAACACAGGCGCGTTTTGACGAGTCTATCGTTCGGGAGCAGTTAAAACATGCGGGGGTGGCGCAAATCGCAGGTATCCAGAAGCGCGTGCAGGAACCGACGCGGGCGCGTTTAGGCGGCAGTCCAGAAGGGATGACGCAACCGGAACTGCTGGAACGCTATTTACTCAGCAAAGAAGTGCCGGAAGAACGGCGCGATCAACTGCTGGAACTGGCGCAGAAAATTTTCGAGGGTAGCCTACAGGAGAACGAATGACCGAAATTATCCTACAGTTCGAGGTGGATGACCGCCCGACCACACCCGAAACCGTCACCGACGAGGCGCTGGCTGAGATGCTGGCGCATACCGGCGAACAGATTCGGGAACAGGTGATGCGTAAGACCAGCGACCTGCGCTGCGCGGAACACGGCAACGCGCCGCGAATCACGGTTACAGCCACTTACGAAAGCGCCAGCGAACAGATGGAACTGGCGTATCATGTGGATGCCTGCTGCCAGATGCTTCTGCTGCGTACCGTACAGGCGCTCAACCACTAGCGCGACGGGTTAGGCCAAGCTGTCCAGAATTTCCTGCCGCAGCCGCGCAAATTCATCTTCGGTGATTAGACCGGCACTCCGCGCTTCCTCAAGCTGCTTCAGGCGCGAGGTCAGGTCGGTGGGCTGCACCGTTCGCCCATCTAGCGTGATGACGGTTCGGGAAGCGTTGCTGAACGGCTGACCGAAACCGCCCGTCGAGCCGAGCGCCGATTGAATGCGTCTGCGCACCATGCCCTTCGCGCCGCTGATGATGAAGGTGATCCCCAGAAACAACAGTGTGACGAACACGCCGATCAGCGACATCGTGACGGGGCCGGTCACATCGCGCCGCGTTTCCTGCGCCGTCTGACAGGCGAAGGTGATATTGTAGGTGTTGCCGTACATGCGGCTGGACTGCTGGACGATGGTTTCACCCGGCTGACAGTACACAGTGGTCATGAGTCGTTTGATGGGCGGCATACTCGCTCCGCTGACCAGCACCCCCACCAGCACCGCCACCGCGAACCCGATCAGCGCAAACCCGATGATAAAACGCAGCATTCATCCTCCCCGATTGTGCTAGAAAAACCCTCATGGCTTCATTGGGGTGCATTAGGATTTGGGATCAATAACCCTCATCCCCTGCCCTTCCGCTGCGCGTCATGGCGAAGGGTGTAAGGCAAGCAGACACATCTCGCGCCATGTCCCTACTGTATTTCTCCCCTCTCCTAGCTGTACTCAGCGGTTGGGAGAGGGGTCGGGGGTGAGGGCTGCCCCTATTTCCGAATGCACACGCTTCATTGTAGCAGCGGTTGGACGAGGGGCTACGCGCCCGCGTCAACGAATCTGCGAGAAGCGCGTTTCACTCGCGTTCCAGAATCAGGTGCGTGTAAGCATCCACCCGCGCCTGCCAGCCTGCCGCCACATACACAGTGCTGTCGAGTTGGAAGGCCAGCGCCGGCCCCGTGAAGATCGCGCCGGGGCGCAGCGCCGCCCGATCATAGTGCGCCATCGTCGGTGGTGAGGTGGGCAACGGGTCAGGCGTGTAGGGCGTGCAGTCGGCAGCCGGTTCTAGCGGCGGCTTGTCGGTCAGCCCGACGGCCTGCACCCGCAGATTAACCGCCTCCACCGGACGCTGAAGGGCGTGTCCGTAGGCGCGTTCGTGCGCGGCGTGGAAACCGTCCGCCAGCCCATCGCGGCGAAACGGGACGTTCAGTTCATACGCCTGTCCGCGATAACGCAAATCCGCCGAGGGCGCGAAGGCCATTTGCTCCGGCGCGAAACCTTCTGCCGCCAGATCAGCCCGCGCCCGTTCCAGCAGGTCGTCCAGCAGCGGTTCCAGCGCCGCGCCGTCTGCCGCCGCGCCTAGTACCGAACGGCTGAACTCCAGCGTGACATCGGCGGCCAGCAGCCCGAAAGCGCACAGCACCCCCGGATAGCGCGGCACGAACACCCGCCGCATCTCCAGCCCTTCGGCTACCGCGCAGGCGTGCAGCGGCCCCGCGCCGCCGAAGGCCACCAGTGTGAACCCACGCGGATCGTAGCCCCGTGCAACCGACACGCGCCGCAGCGCCCGATCAATATTGGCGTTGGCGACCGCCACCACGCCTAGCGCCGCCGCTTCGGGCGATTGCCCCATTTGTGTGCCCAACGCCGCGACTGCGGTCTGTGCCGCCGCCGCATCCAGCGCCATGCGCCCGCCGAGGAAATGCGCCGCGTCCAGCCGCCCCAGCACGGCATGAGCATCGCTCACTGTGACCTGTGTGCCGCCGCGCCCGTAGCAGATCGGCCCCGGCGCGGAACCGGCGCTTTCCGGCCCCACGCGCAGCGCCCCGCCGCTATCCACCCGCGCAATCGAGCCGCCGCCTGCACCCACCGTATCAATATCCAGCAGGCGGATGCGCAGCGGCAGCCCGTCAATCTCGGATTCGGGACGGCGGGCGGGCGCGCCGGGGCAGAGCGCCACATCGGTCGAAGTGCCGCCAATGTCGAGCGTGATGAGATGGTCATAACCGGAGCGCGAAGCCTGCGCGAACGCGCCGATCACGCCCGCCGCCGGGCCGCTGAGGGCGGTTTGAACGGCCTGCTGACGCGCCCGCGCCGCGCTGACGATGCCGCCATCGGATTTCATCACGCGCAGGGTAGCGCGGGCGGGCAGCGCCGCTTCGAGATGCGACAGGTAGCGGCTCATCACCGGACGCACATACGCATCCAGCGCGGTCGTGCTGGCGCGTTCGTATTCGCGGAACTCCGGCAGCACTTCGCAGGAGAGCGCAATCTGCCCTTCGCGCAGCCAACCACGTTCGAGGATGCGCGTCCGAACGGCCTGCTCATGCGCCGGATTCACGTAGCTATACAGGAAGCACACCGCCACCGCTTCCACATCGGCGGCGACCAGATCATCCAGCACCGCGTCCAATGCGGCAAAATCCAGCCGCGTCAGCACCGCGCCGGTGTAGTCCAGTCGTTCGGGAACTTCGCGGCACAGCGCACGCGGAATCAGCGGCGGGGGAAGCTGCGGTTGCAAGGCATACAGCGCGGGGCGGTTCTGCCGCCCGATGAACAGAATGTCGCGGAAGCCCTGCGTGGTGATGAGCGCGGTACGTGCGCCTTTGCGTTCCAGAATGGCGTTGGTGGCAACAGTGGAACCGTGTACGACTTGCGTCAGCCCCGCCAGCCCGCCGGGGGTGATGGCCGCCAGTCCATCGAGCATGGCGCGGGCGGGGTTCTCTGGCGTACTCAATAGTTTATGGATGGTCAGACCACCCTCGGCGCTCATCACCAGATCGGTAAACGTGCCACCCACATCCACACCCACGCGCATAACCGGCTCCCCTCTGCACGAACGTGTCAGGGATTATAGCGGGTTTTGCGCGGGGATGGGCGACCCTTACGGCGTTACTTCGGGCAGCGGGTGCGCGAACCGGGCGCATGGGTGAGCGTGGGTTCGGGCATCTTGACGTTGGCGGCGGGCAGCGGCCCGACAAGAATCAGGGGTGTGCCGCCTATCGCCGTGATGTCTATGGATTGCAGGAAGGGGAAATAGTCACAGGTGGCAGGGGGCAATTCCAGCGCCACAATCCCCGCCGAATCCGGGAAGGATAACTGATGGCTGTCCATCTGATAGAGCGCCCCTGCGCCCTTGCCCATCGGCAGATTGAGCGTCGCCGCATCCAGCGTGGTGTTCCACATGACATAAATGCGTTCGCCGCGTTCGGGGCGATCAAATGTAATCACGGTGGCGCGGTTTTCCAACGTCCGCACCAGCGGATTTCGCAGCGTCCCCGTGCCGAAAATCTGGGTGGCGAGGCGGTAAGCAACCGCCGAGGGACGTGGGGTGTCGGGTTCGGGGTGCTGGCGGAAGCAAGCCGCATCGGGCGGGTTGCGGTACAGCCCGAACGTGTCGCCAAAGCAGATTCCGCCCTCACAGGTCGGCCCCGCGTCGGGCGCAAAATCGGTGCCGCCCGGTTGGTTGCCGCAGTCGTCATAAAGCTGGTGATAGAACACGACGGCAGCGCCTTCCGCCAGCGCATAAGCCGTACTCTGAATGAAAAAATCGGCCTGCTGCTGGCTGGTGGCGCGCAACTGATGCTCTGCCGGGGTTTTCGCCCATGTCGGGCCGGGGTAATCGTCCCACACAGGCACGCCGCTTTCGTTCACCCAGATCGGGCGCTTGAGGTTGTAGGCTTTTAAGGTCTGGTCTACCCAGTTCACCAGCCACCCGCTGCGCCAAGGATAGCTATAGCTGTGCAGCGCCACCGCGTCCATATACCAGTTGAATTCTTCGTGCTGCGGATCATCTTCAAAAATCGCCAGCACCCACGCCAGCCAGTTGTTATTCGTATTGAACAGCATCCCGCCGAACATCACCTGCGCTTCGGGGTCTACCCATTTGGCGACGATGTAAGCCGTTTTCAGCAGGCGGGCGTAATCGCCGATGGAGCTTTTCCAGAACAGCGAAAAGTCCGGCTCGTTCCAGATTTCCCACAGGCGTATGCCCGCGCCGTCGGGCTGTCCGGTTTCCCGCGCCCAGTCCCCGCCGGGGCGGTAGCGCGTCACCGCTTGCCACACGAACTCGGCCCATGTGTTATTCGCGTTGATGGTTTTACCGGCACGCGGCGCATCAGTTCCATCGCTGAAGATCGGCTCTTGCAGACCGACCGGTTGCTGGTCGTCGCGGTGGAAGTCCGGCATCCCTAGCAGAATCGCATCTATGCCCAGCCCGTGCGCCAGATCATCCGCCACCAGTCGGTCATAGTCCGACCAGTCCCACACGCCGGAGTCGGTTTCCACACGGTTCCAGTACAACGGCCAGCGGTTCCAGCCCGCGCCCAGTTCCAGCGCCTTCTGGTAGCGTTCGTCGGGCGTGATGGTTTCAGGGCCGCTGATATGGTTGATGCCAAAACGCGCCGAACGCAGATACGACTGCGGGGACGGCGTGGGGACGGACGGGGTGCTGTTGTCGGCGTAAAGCGACCCCATGCTCATCAGCAGCGCCGTCCAAACGATCACAGTGGCTTGCAGGGTACGTGTCAAAAAGCGGGTTCGCATAATCCAGTTATGAAAGGCCATTTCTGCTCCATATTAGGGGGCAGTCGTCGCGGTAGGCTGCGGCGCACTCAGCCGCACAGAGTTCAAAATGTTGTCCAGCGTAGGCAGGAAGCCCGGCAATTCGTCCGGGATCGCATACGCGAACGCCAGCAATATCGTATCGACTCCGACGGGTTTCAGCACGATCAACACCAGCTTGTTACCGCCTTCATCCCCCTCAACCCGTGCGGCGGGAATGCCGTTGATGTCGTAGACGCTCACCTCGCTCAGGTTGGTAGGGCCAGAACCGCCGCTGCTGGACACCGCGATCACCTGTTTCATCACTTCGCTGATGGGGGAATCGGCGTTCAGGTTATCAAGGTTCGCCAGCGGCAAGCGCACGAAATCAATCTCAAACATGCCCGCGCTGAGTTCAGAACCGACGCGCTGAAATACCGCGTTGCTGCTTCCCACCAGCACGATGCCATTGTCCAGTTCTCCCGAAACCCAGTCTCCCGGCATGTTGAAGCGCAGGCTGTCGTCGCGGGAGATAAACTCCCCGTCCAGCGACAGACCGGCAGGGCTGGCTTCGGTGGGGGCGGCGGTCGGTTCGGGTAGCGTCGCTGTCGCAGGCACATCTGTCGGCGGCTGCGGGGCGGCGCTGGTCGGTGCGCCGTTCAGGATGGCCTGCGCGGTGGCAACCTGCGCCTGCTGTCCGGCGATTTCGGTGGCAGCGGCCCATGCCTGTTCCAGCGCGGCGGCGCGATCCGCTTCGGCAGACTCGCGGGCGAACAACGCCAGATCAAGGGCGGCGGTGGCGGTTGCCAGTTCGGATTCGGCGGCGGTCTGGGCGGTGGCGGCGCTGGCAATCTGTGCGCCCATCGTTGCCAGTTGGTCGGCTCCGGCAGTGGCGGCGGCGGCCTGTGCGTCGGCACTGACGGCGGCGGCGGTGGCGGCAACATCGGCTCCGGCGGTGGCGCTGGCCTGTATCGCGGCAGCACGAGTGGACGCGGCCTGCGCGTCGGCCTGCGCGGTTTCCAGCGCGGCCTGTGCTTGCGCGGCGGCGGCGGATTGGGTTTCGGCGATCGTTTGCGCGGTCGCTTGCGCGGCAAGGGCATCGGCCTGTGCGGTAGCTGCCGAATCGCTCAAGGCCACCGCTGTAGCGCGTCCCGCTTCGGAGTCCGCTTGCGCGGCGGCGGCAGTTTGCGCCTCCTGCACAGCGGTTTGCTGCTGAGAGAATGCCAGCACCGCAATGACGAGAGCGACCACGAACCCGATGACGGCGACCCGCTGTACCATATGCGACTTCTCCTGAAGCTGAGGCGACCTAACGCGCTAATCATGGCATAGAAAGGCGCAGGTGGCAAAGACCCGGTAGCGACTTCTCATAGCATCCTTAGAAGAAACGGTGAGCAACACGCTTTTGATGTATCATGAAATTCGCACTGTGATGGCGATGCACAAGAGGAGATCGTTCAATGAGCATCAGCCCTTTTCTGGCGTATATTCGCGGCCTACCCGAAACGCCTTCCGTAATCGAGATCAATATTCGTTCTGGCCCCAACAGCAGCTATGGACTTTTATTCAAAGCGCCAGTGGGAACCGCCAATCTGCCCGTGATGGATGTAAAGACCGACGACAAAGGCGCTAACTTTCAAGGCAAAGCCTACAACTGGGCGCTGCTTCAGTTCCCTAACGGGCAAAGTGGCTGGGCACGGGATGATTTGCTCGAAGTCAGCGGGGATGGCACGCGCTTCGGCTATGGCATGGTGTTCGTGCGGACGTTCGCGTTTGCCTTGCAGCGGCAGCCGGTTGCGCCGGTCGTGCCGCCGGTTGTTCCTGCTGCGCCGCCTGCCCCCGCGCCGTCTGTCGCGCCGCAATCTGCTGCGCCTGTTCCCGCCGCGCCGCCTGCCCCCGTCGCGCCGGTGGGCGTGGTGACGCCACCGCCCGCGTCCCCGTTCACGGTGCTGCCGTCTGCGCCCGTTGCTCCGGTTGCGCCTGCTGTTCCGGTTGCTCCGGTTGCGCCCGTGCCACCTGCTCCCGCGCCGACCCCCGGCGTACCGCAAGGCGCACCTACCGCCATCATCAAGACGCAGGGTGCAGCCAACACCCGCACCGGCCCCGGCAGCAGTTTCAACCGCACTGGAATCACGCTGCCCCGTCATGGGCGCTATCCGCTGCTGGAAGTGCAGCGCGAAGCCACTGGACAGCAGTACCGCTGGTTCAAGCTGAACCAGAACGGTCAATTCCTGTGGATACGCGAGGATTTGGTGACGCATGAAGGCGACACCACCGCGCTAGGGCTGCCAAGCGATCTGTACCCCTCGCCCATGAAAGAGAATTACTGGTGGGTGCGCGGCTGGAATATCGCGCCGACCAAAGATGCCAGCCTGCCCGACCATGACGGTTGGGATCAGGGCGCGGCGACGGGCGAACCGATGTACGGCGGCCCGAAGGGTGGGCTGGTGGTCAAGTCGTTCCAGTGCGTGAAATGCACGGCTGACCGCCCCAGTACGTTGATGAACGGCTACAGCCTCGGCGATCCTTCGATTTACACCGATCCGGGCTGGGGCAACGGCTACGGCAATTACATCATCGTGCGCTATACCCACGACCAGTTACCCGCGTCCACCCGCGACTTGCTGGCTTCACGCGGGTTCCCCGGCGGTCACATCTTCGTGATGTACGCGCATCTTCAGACGCGGTTGGTCGAAACCGGCGCACAGCTTGCGCCCGGACAGCAGATTTCGACCTGCGGCAACACGGGCAATTCGGAAGCCACCCATCTACATCTGGAGATTCGCGCCTCCCGCAGCGCGGACTTTACCGGATGGGCGACCATTCGTAGCGGCGTAATGGATCCGGTGGCGCTGTTCCGGCGCTAAACACAGGAGGACATGCAAAATGTCGGTGACTCCGTTTCAGGCCATCATTCGGGGAATCCGCGAAAACCCCGCGATTACCGAAGTGAACGTGCGGCTGGCCCCAACCGCCTCGCAGCAGTTGTTGTTCAAATGTGCGGTCGGCATGTCCAACCTGACGGTGCTGGATGTGCAACCGGACGAAAAAGCGGTGCAACTGGCAGGCCGCGTGTACCAGTGGTTGAAGTTGAACTTTCCAAACGGGCAAACCGGATGGGTGCGCGATGATTTGCTGGATGTGGTGGGGGATGGGACGCGCTTCGGCTACGGCATCGTGGCACAGCCTACCCCTGCCGGCCTGTTGAATCGCAGCATGAATGTCGGCGTGATTCAGCCGGGGCAGGAAGTGTTCCAATCCCCATTCACAACCTTCCCGCCGCCTGCCATGCCGACCGTTCCCAGCGCACCCACGCCCGCCGCGCCCACGCCGCCCGTATCGCCGGTGACGGTGTTGCCGCCTGCGCCTGTCGCACCCGCCGCGCCTGCGCCCACGCCGGGAATCGTCACCGGCGATCTGAACCGCGTGCGGCGGGCAGCCTTCAACATGACTTCGGCATGGGAAGGCGGCGGCTATGCCACCTACCAGACCTATGATGCAGGGGTCATCAGCTACGGGCGCTTCCAGTTCACGCTGGCGGCGGGAAGTTTCATCACGGTACTCACCCGTTATCTGGAACGCGCTGCTGCCAACCCGACGGTAGACGGACTGCAAGCGTATATGCCGCGCATCACCGCCAAAGACCAATCGCTACGGCAGGATGCGTCACTCAAGATGTTGTGCCAGCAGGCGGCGCAAGACCCGATCATGCAGGCGGTTCAGGATGAAGTGGCGACGGAAGGCTACTGGCAGACCGTGATTGATTTGAGCATCACCCCGCGCAACATTCAGTCGCCGATGGGCTATGCGCTGCTGTTCGATATGTCCATCCAGCACGGGCGCTTCAACCACATCATTCCGGGGGCGGAAACGGCGCTGAACCTGCCGCCCAAATCGCGGTTAGGCGAAAACGGAACCAGTGAGCAAACCTTCATCCGTAAGGTCGCTGAGCTGCGCCTCGAAAACCTGAACGCGCTGGCGAAAAAGCTGAATCTGCCGGGGATGGCGCGGCGCGGTGAGTTCTGGGTGAATCTGGTGGCGCTTGGCGACTGGAATTTGCAGGGCGACGCCAACGGCACACTGAACGTCAACGGCAAAACGGTGCAGGTGCGTAACCCGTAAGCGGTTTCTAAGGATCGGTTTTTACGCATCAAATCGGATGAAAGATCGGGACGGCACGCAGGCCGTCCCCTACGCAGGCGAAAATTCGGAGTTGTAGGGGCTGGCCGGCGTGCCAGCCCATTTTTGTTCGTCGCGTTCCCGATACAGAACCTATCCCCATTACCCGCTACGCTGCCCTTCAAGGAAGCCGATCACCCCCCACAGGGTCTTTTTCAACTGGATACGCGCATAACCTGCGGTCGGCATCAGCGGCGAAATCTCGTCTACCCCGTCCGTCATGCCGCTATGGGCGAAAATGCTTATGCGGATGTGCTGAATCAGCCCCTTCGGACGTTTGATGTCTGCGATCAACAGGCGACCACCCGGCTTGAGTACCCGGTAAATCTCACGCAAGCCCTGCTGCTTGAGGCCGGGCGGCAGGTGGTGAAACATCAGGCTACTCAGCACCACATCGAACGTGCCATCTTCAAAGGGCAGCGCCTCGATCAGGCCGACCTGAAAATCCACATCGCCCTTTTGCTGCGCGGCTTTCTGCCGTGCGACGGCGATCATTTCCGGCGCGGGGTCAATCCCGTACACCTTGCCCTGCGCTCCCGCCTGCGCTTTCGCTAACAACGTCAGCGTCCCCGTACCGCAACCCACATCCAGCACGCTTGCGCCGCTGGCAATTTCGGCCTGACGGATGGTTTCGGCACGCAGGGTGCGTTCTCTGCCCAGTGTAAGCAACCGGACGAGCATATCGTAATGATCTGCCCAGCGGATCGTGCGCCCTTCGGTGGCGGGAGCCGCGTCATTGTGGGGGTGGTGATGGATGTTGCTCATTTTCGTGGTATCCTGTACATAGTGTTCGATAGCGAACATGCTGTTCTTTTATACAATAGGCCGGGCGCACGGGCGTGGTCAACAACCAAGACTCGCAAAATGTTCCATACCGGACAAAACGCCCAAACTGTTCGGAAGTGAGGGTATTACAATGGAAGCCGCAAAAGAGGATCGCCGTTCCAAGCGCACCCGCCAGTTGCTAGGAAACGCGCTGGTTGAGCTGATGCTCGAAAAGCCGTTTGATGAGATTACCGTACAGGATATTCTGGATCGCGCCGATATAGGCCGTTCCACATTTTATGCCCACTACACCGACAAAGAGAATTTGTTGATGAGCGAGATCGAGCGGGTCATTTACCAGTTGGATGCCTATACCCGCGCTGTGGGCGAACAGACTCACCTGCTGCTGCCCAGCCTCGAACTGTTCCGCCACCTGCGGGAACAGCGCCGCCTGTTGCAAGCCTTCATCTGGGGGCGTGCCTCGGACATGCTCACGCGCAGTTTTCAGGGGCGGGTGAGCAAAATTGTCGAACACAACCTGCTGGCCTTGATGGGCGATACGGTCAAGTTCTCCGTCCCGCTGTCGCTGATTGCGGATTTTGTCACCGCCACCTTCATGACGCTGCTGCGCTGGTGGCTGGATGACGAGATGCGCTCCACGCCCGAACAGATGGATGAGATGTTTCAAAAGCTGGTGATGCCGGGGATTCATGCGTTTATGCTGTGAATCATGTAGGCTACTGGTGGATGGAATAGTGATTGGGAGGGAACACTATGCAGAATGAACCCGTCACCACCCGGAATACACTGGATCAGATCAAGGCCGGATGGGACAGCCTTCAGGCCTTTGTGAACAGCCTGACAGAGGAACAGATGACCATCCCGAAAGATGCGGTCGGTTGGTCGGTGAAAGACCATCTGATGCATCTCGCCGCATGGGAGAACGGCACCCTCAGCCTGCTAAACGGTCAGACGTTCCATGCTGGTCTGGGCGTGGATGCCGCGCTGCTGGCCACCGGGGATTTTGACCTCATCAACGCCCGGATTCAGGAAAGCACACGCGATCTGCCGCTGTCGGAAGTTCTCAACCATCTGAAGAAGGTTCACACCGCTTTTGTCGCACGGGTCGCTCAACTGTCCGATGGCGACCTGATGCGCCCGTATTCCAGTTTCGATCCGGCACAGGCGAATAACAACCATCCGGTGATCGGCTGGATCGAAAATGACAGCTTCGGTCACTACGAAGAACACCTCCCCTGGATGCAAGCCATCGCGCAACCGTGAGCCGTGTGACGGGGGAATCCCCTATCCCCCGTCCCCTTTCCCCATACATGGTGCAAGGGGGGAAAGACATACACTTGAATCCCTCTTTTTCCCATGTATGGGGTAGGGGCAAGGGGTGGGGACTCTTGCCCCTACCACGCTGACCAGTTTTCTGCCGCGTTTTCTTCTTCCTCGTCGCGGCGGGGGTACTTGCGCTTGTGCATCATACCGGGGATGTTGAAGGCGTGATGATCGCTTTCCTCCCATGTGATGTTGCGGCTGACCACCCGCCGCTGCGGGGAAGCCACTAGAATCACATCGGACTCGATCATACGCCCCGGAAAGACCACCATCCCCGCCCCGATGCGGCAGTTGTGGCCGATGGCGCTGCCTAGCACCACCTGACCCGCGTTGCCGATGTTCCCGTTGATGTCGGTCGCTTTGATCGGGCGCGGAATTTCGTTGCCGTGTCCGTCGCCTTCGCCCACAAGGTTGAAATCGGTGAAGGTGCTGCCCGCGCCGACGAAGCTGTTGCGCCCGATGACGCACATTTGCAGGCAGGTGTTCTGTGCCACGATGGTTTCTTCCATCATGCTCGTCATGAACAGGTTGGCGCGGAACGGCAGGAAACAGTGGTTGCCAACGGTACTGAGCATCAGCTGGCAGCCCTGCGAAATGTTCACATTGTCACCGATCTGGCAGTTGTCAATCACCACGCCGGGGCCGATCACGCAGTTATTGCCGATGACGGTCGGGCCGTTGATGATGGCGGACGGGTCAATGATGGTGTCTTTGCCCACCACCACCACTTTCGAGGTGGTCAAGATTTGCTTCTGCTCGATGATGGCTCGCCACAACAGCCGCAGCGCAAAAAAGTTGTGCTTCTTGATGTATTCCTCGAAGCGGCTGCCTTTGGTGAACACGCCGAAAATCACGCTGGCGTAGTAGATATGCACCCAACTTTCGACGGACACCATCGCTCGTTCCGGCAGGTAATGGGTGAGGTCGCCGCGATTCTGCGCCATAAACTCCGGCACGCTGTAGAAGCCTTTTTCCTGCCACCCGCTAGGGACAGTCACCGCCAATTGCTCGTCGGTATAGCCCTCCGGGAAGTACCACAAATCCACCAGATAGACCGGATTGCCGTCCTCGTCCGTCCCCTTGTCGAAACTGTTGCTCAGGGGCAAGGTGTACGAGTTATAGGCTTTGTCATCCGGCGGGATGGCGGCGCGGCAAGCACGCCCGCTGTTCTGAGCGCGTTCGAGGAAATAGGCCAGAAATTCGTGATCGAACCACAGGCTGTCGCGGTAGACAATCGCGGGTTGATCGGGCGTGATGGCGGGGAGTTGTTCACGGTACTGGCGGTATTCCAGCGTGTTCCCCAGTTCGATCTTGCCCTGAAAGGCGCTGGCGAACAGTTCTTCATGGAACAGGCGCAACACCTGTGTGCCAATGGTCAGTTCACTGGCGGGCTGGTTGAAGGGCAAGACATGGCGCTTGTCTTCGAGGATATAGCGATACATGCACGTTTCCCCTGCGGATAAGCCGTTTTGTGTGGAGTATAACATGAATGGCAGACAGGGGCGGGGCGGGGCGTTCAGCCGGAAATGCACAAGCTGACCGCAACTCCCGCAACATTTCCATCGTATACTGGACAGAGGCGTGAGTGTACTCACGTCTCTTTTTAATGTGCATGATGGATGCCTATCTATCAGCCGGATTTTTACCGAATATGGATGAGGTTGAACAATGCGTCTGCGACGACGACATTCCGCGTGGCTGATTTTACTGGGGGCACTAGTAGGGATGGCAGTCATCAGTCCGGCTTATCTCGCTGCGAATCTGATGGGCGGCATGGCGCTGGTGGCGCTGTTCCTCGCGGCGCTGGCAACGTCGTTTATGGAGATTCAGCCGCGTAAGCTGCTGAGGCAGGCCGCTTCCGCGCCGCTGCTCAACCGCAAGATCAGCGCACAGGCGCGGGAAGCCAGCGAACGCGCCCGCCGCCGCAGTACACTGTCTGCTCCCGGCCTGACGCTGCTGGATGTGGGACTCATCAGCCACCGCGCCAGTTCGGAAGGCATGGATATGCGCCGCACCCGCAGTATTTCGCTGGATGAGGACGGCGTGCGCCCGTATATCACGCTGGACGTACAACCTTCGGAAGCGGATCGCCACGCCATTGTGCGCTTCGAGATCATTGACCAGAACGGACAGACGCAATACGTCCATGAGATGAAAACCTACTTGCGCGACGGTGAGATGAACCTGCTGGCCGATCATCAACTGCCGCTGTATGGCAACGAGCGCCTGATGAGCGCGGGCGAATGGGACTTGCGCGTGTCGGTGGATGGGGCGCTGATCGGGCTGCTAGGGTTCACCGCGTCGCCTTCGCTGCGGGAACGCGCCCGCCAGTTTGCCCGCCACAGCGACCTCCCGGCTGCCGAGCGTTTGAGCGACGAAGCCGCCGATTCGCCCGTCAGCCTGCAAGATTTGCTGCGCGAAAGCCGCCAGCGACGCGATCGCTAGGAACTGCCTATGAACAACTCGCCTTCTGGATCAAGCACGATTGTGGTGGCGCTGGTGCTGATGTTTCTGGGGATCATCGCCACTGGCAGCGACATTTTCCCCGGCGTTCTTCTGCTGGCCTTAGGCGCGTGGATGCTGTACAAGCAGATGGGCGGAAAATCCGATTTGGGGAGCGTGTCCCGCCGCTACGGGGACAAACGCGCCAAAGCCGCCGCGCAAGCCTTTGTGGAGGAGAGCGCCGCCGTGCGTCAATCCGGCTCTGAGAAGGTGTACGCCCACGCGCTGCACGCCGTTGAACAGGCGGGGCTGAACCCTGACCAGATGCGGGTGCTGCCGGTGGATATGGGCTTCATGGTCTTTCGCGCCAACAACGAAGCCGATTTATTCCGCACGCAACCGCTGCCGGACGACGCCGACTACATTCAGCCGTTCGTGCAATTGCGCCTGTCCACCCGTGCTAGAGGGCGCGTGAAGTTCGAGATTATGGACAGCGACGGGCGCACGATTTTCATTCATGAGGACATCCACGAATTAGCACGCGGGCGCAACCTCATCACGCCCAAAGCGCGGTTGCCCATTCATGACGCGCACCCCATGACGCACGACTGGCATCTGCGCGTGAGTGCCGACGGCCTGCCGCTGGCAATGCTGGAGTTCGGTTGGAGCGAATCAGGTACGCGCTACATGCGCCGCAATATCAGCGAGGATGGCGAGATTAGCAACGAACTGCGAGCGGCGCTGGCGGAAAATAGGTTACAGGAGAAAGTCAGTCTGGATGACCTCCTGTCCCCCCAACAGGACGAAGAACCGAAACGCGCCACGCGGCGCTGAACCCCGTCCCCCCCGTACTTGCCCTATAATGCGACAGTCGCGCTGCTTTCAGGCCAGCGCGACTGTCATTCTGCAACTATCACAGACATTCCTTCTGTAGATGCCCTACCGGGTATCTGTACCTGCGATTAGCAGGTCTGCCACTGTCTATTGCGTTGTTCGAGTTCTACCTCCAAAGGCGGTAGTCCTTTCTCCAACCTTTGACTTCAGCATAGTCCTATATCGGGTAGAGGGGGGGCGAGGAATGTCATATAAAAAATATGACAAACGTCACACTTGATGGATTCGCCGCACAATGCTATCGAAGTTCATCAGCGGCACGACGATATCCTGCCGCATCCACCCCGCGCCGGACTTCACGCCATCAAATCCTTCCACCGTGTACCGCGCTTCCGGGTTCAGCCCTTGCAACCGCAGCCGTTGCGGCAGCGCCGGATCGGGGATGTAGGTGCGAAAGGCGAACAGCACGCCCTCGCGCTTGTCCTTGCGCATGTACTGCACCCCGCTTAGGCCGCCGCCGAACTGCGCCGAACGCAGCCGGTACTGATCGCCCAACTGCACAATCGGGCGAATCTGCTTGTACAGCGCGATCCAGCGGCGGGCTTCTTCGCGCTCGGACTCGCTCCAGCGGGTGATGTCGGCGCTGATGCCCAGTACGCCACACATGGCCGCGTGGAAGCGGAAGGTGAGCGACACCTCGCGCTCCATCTCCGTGACCTGCGCTTCCATAATAAGGGCGGGCATTGCCAGCGAGAAACCTTCCTGAATGCCCAAGCGGGCGGTGGCGCGGGTGTTGTCGCTAGGCCACACCTGATCGGCATAGCGCAGGATTCCCATATCCACGCGCCCGCCGCCGCCGGAGCAGCTCTGGAACAGCACATCGGGATGGCGTTCGCGCAGCGTTTGCCACAGGCGATACACGCCCTGCACATAGCGCACCCACACCTCGCGGGCTTCGCCTTCGTAATCCGGCCAGCCCGGTTCGCTCACGGTGCGGTTCATATCCCACTTGATGAACTTGATCGGGTTGTCGCTCAGGACTTTATCCAGCTTTTCGATCAAGTAGTCCTGCACATCCTTGCGGGCAAGGTTCAGGATGAGCTGTCCGCGTCCGGTCACGCGCTCACGGTTGGCGAAGTGCAGCACCCAGTCGGGATGAGCGCGGTACAGGTCGCTGTCCGGGTTGACCATCTCCGGCTCAATCCAGATGCCGAAATCCATGCCGAGCGCGTTCACACGGTCAACCAGCGGCTTCAGGCCGTCCGGGAACTTCTTCTCGTCCGGCCACCAGTCGCCCAAGCCAGCATTATCGAGGTTGCGCCCGTGAAACCAGCCGTCATCCATCACGAACAATTCCACGCCGAGGCTGGCAGCCACTTCCGCCACGCGGCTCTGCGACTCGACATCCACATCGAAGAACACCGCTTCCCACGAGTTGTACAGCATGGGGTGAATCACGTTGCCATGCGGCAGGATGGTCTGACGCACATAGTCGTGCAGCGTGCGGCTGGCCGCGCCGAAGCCATCCGGCGTATAGCCGGCAATAGTGGTCGGCGTAACAAAATCCTCGCCGGGGCGCAGCGCCCAGCCGAAATCCCAATCGTTCAGGCCGATGTTGATGCGCGTCGAGCCGAAATCGGTGGTCTCTGCCGCGATCTTCCAGTTGCCACTCCACGCCAGCGCCCCGAACCACACCTCGCCGCTGGTTTCCGTCGCGCCGCGATCCAGCGCGAAATACGGGCTGTGGTGGTGGCTGGTGTGGATGCGGCGGCTTTCCAGCACGGTCACACCCTGCGTCAGCGGCGCACGCTGAATCTGGAACTCGCCCATCCAGTGACCGTAGAGATGCGTCAGATGATACGGTTCGCCCTCCGGCACATGCCACTGCGCCGACCACACGCGCTCCAACTGAATCGGGTCGCTGCCGGTATTGCGCAGGGTCGCCCACCGTTCGATCAGGTCATAGTCGGGGTAAGTGCGGTAGTGCAGCGTGACGGTCAGCGGGTAGTGCTGGTCACGCAGGTGCAGCCGCAGTTCTTCGCCCACGATCTCGGCGCGGTCAAAGGCCAGCACTGTCGTGCGCGTGCCATCGCTGAAGGTAGTTTTCAGGCACGGCTCGGTGAACTTGATTTCGTGGAAGGTCGGGTATTCTTCTGGTGTGCGCTGCGGCGGGTTGTTGAACGAAGCCCAACCATCCGGCGCGGGAGCAGCAGGATAATCCTCGATATAGGGCTGTTTCGCGCCCCAGTAGCGGTGAGTCAGCAGGCCAACCGGATTGAGTCCCAGCGCGTAGGCGGTGTGCTGAGTTTCCAGAACCCATGCGTTATTTTGACTGCGAACCGGCATTGTCGTCCTCTCTGGAACAAGCGCTCAAACGATCTCATCCGTCCAATGTTTCAGACTATACCATACCGCCACACCCAAAATGAACACGGCTTCCGCCGCCCAGATGATCGCCCACAGCCACGCAGGCAGCAGGGGCGTGAACTCGGCGGCGAAGGCGGCGGCATCGTTACGCACCAGCCCCAGCCCCGCGCCGCTGTTGCCCACGATGTACCACAGATCAAGGACAGCGTTCAGCCCGCACAGAATCGCCAGCACGTTCAGGATGATGCGCGTCAGGTCGGGCGCGGCTTTCCACGCCAGCAGCAGCAGCGCCGCGCCGAACGCCAGCCCCACCAGCAGCGCCGTCCCCGCCCCGCGTGCGTACAACACGGTCAGCGCCAGCACCGCCCCGCCCAGCAGCGCCGCGATCAAGCGCGGACGGTGGAAGCGGTTGGTCAGCCAGAACAGCAGCCCGCCGAACAGCGCCGCGCCCAGATAGCCAGCAGGGAGAATGATCGCCCGCCAGCCGCCCGCCGTAGCCGCCTGCCCCGCGCCGTTGGCGAAAATCTCGAACCCCAGAAAGCGCCCGCCTGTGAGCAGCGCCGCCAGCCCGTGACCGGATTCGTGCGCGAAAGTCACGAACAGACGGAAGGGGTACAGCAGAAAATCCAACTGCGGCACGTTCCACAGCACCAGCACGATCACGCCGGCGGCCAGCGCCAGCCCGAAAGAACGTTGTGCGTGGTTGCGTTTCATCTGCATGATTTCTCCTCGAATCGGCTACAATAAAGGCTCATCAAACGGACGCATTCGGATTGAGGTACAGCCCTCACCCCCACCCCCTCTCCCAACCGCTGAGTACAGCTAGGAGAGGGGCGAAAGACAGTCGGTACACGGCGCAAGCCCTATCCATTTGTCTCACACCCTTCGCTCTGACGTGCAGCGAAAGGGATAGGGATGAGGGTACTGACCCCCTTTCCGAATACATGCTCATCATATTGGAAACGGAGTCTTGCCCATGCCCGCCCCCAAAACATCCGACAAACTACGTTTCGGCACGGTCGGTTCGCCACAGACCACGCCGGTTTCCGGCACCGCCGCCGCCGTCGCCCACATCCGCGAACTGGGACTCGATCATCTGGAGATCGCGTGGGTGCAGAGCGTGCGGGTGAGCGATGAAACCTGCGCCGAGATTAAAGCCGCCGCGCAGAAGGCCAGCGTGACGTTGAGCATTCACGCCCCTTATTATATTAACCTGAACAGCCAGACGGCGGAACTAATGGCGAAAAGTGACGAACGCCTGCTGGCCGCCGCCCGCAAAGGCTATCTGGCCGGCGCGAAGGACATCATCTTTCACCCCGGCAGTTACCACAGCCAACCGCCGGAACAGGTGTATGAACGCGCCAAAGAAAAGCTGCTGGAACTGACCGCGATTCTGCGCGGCGAAGGGGTGCGGGTGAATCTGCGCCCGGAAACGATGGGCAAAGGCGCGATGTTCGGCAATCTGGACGAGGTGGTGCAGTTGAGCAAAGATGTCCCCGGCATACTGCCCTGCATTGACTGGGCGCATCTCCATGCGCGGCGCGGGGACGGCACGTTCAACAGCTACGCCGAGTTTGCCGATGCGCTGGAGCGCGTGAAAACCGTGTTGGGCGAAACCGGCCTCAAGACGCTGCATTTTCACATCAGCGGGATTGCCTACACCGCCAAAGGTGAGAAAGAACACCTGCCGCTGAACGAGGCCGATCTGCGTTACCGCGAACTGCTGCAAGCCTTCGTGGATTACGGCGTGGAAGGCACAGCGGCTATCGAAGCGCCGGAGCCGTTCCACACGGCGGACGCGCTCACATTTCAGGCCACCTACCGCCGCCTGAGCGCACTGAAAGAAGGCACAGCCCCCGCCGCCGCCGGAGAAGATGAATAGTGACTGCTTAGGTCATTCGTTGGTCTGAAGGAGGTGTAGCATGACTCTGTATGAAGATGCCCTGCAACTGACGAACCGCATGTCGTTGTTCGACAAAGTGCGGCTGATGGAACATCTCAGCACGATGCTCAAATCCGAGCTTGAGGTCGAAGCCTTTAAGCATATCCCTTGGAATCAGTTCATTGACCTGACCTATGGTAGCCTTGCAGATGATCCGCTGGAACGTCAACAGCCTTTACAAGCCGATATACGCTCGGAATAAATCCTCAACTTCCCACGCCCGCGCTGGCTTCCGGCGCGGGTGCTTCTTTCTCGACGGGCAGCGTGAAGATGAACGACGCGCCCTGATTGGGTTCGCTCTCCACCCAGATTTGCCCGCCGTGCGCTTCTATCGCCAACCGGCAGAACGCCAGCCCTAGCCCGATCCCTTTGGGCGCGTCTTTGTACTTCACGCGGCTGAACTTGTCGAAAATTTGCCGATGCAGAAACTTGGGAATGCCGGGGCCTGAGTCGGTGACGCTGATGCGAATGCCGGACACGATTTTGGAGGCGTTCAGGCGGATAGTGCCGCCCATCGGCGTGTATTTGACCGCGTTTTCCATCAGGTTCGTCACCACACGCAGGATCATATCGGCGTCGCAGTAGACAGACGGTAGTTCGGGCGGCAGTTCGTAGATCAGGCTTTGGTCGGCTTCGGCGGCCAGCGGTTGTACCAGCTGTGCGGCGTTGGTCAGGATGCTGTGCAGCGGGGTAGACTTGGGATCAAGAACGGCCTTGCCTTCTTCGAGGCGCTGAATATCCAGCAGGCTTTCCACCAGCCGCGAAAGTTGCTGGGTGCTGCGTGACCCCACCAGCAGCAAATCCTGTATGGCCGGCTGTTGGTTGCCTTGCAGCAGCCGCAACAGCGCCGAAAAACTGCCGTAGATGGTGTGAATCGGGCCGCGCAGATCGTGGTAGACCATCGCTGTCAGGTCATGGCGCAACTGCTCCAGTTCCATCTGCGGCGTTAAATCCTGCTCTACCCAGAAAATGACATCGTTGTTGTCGAAGAACAGCCGCCGCGCCCGCACAATCACCTGCAATTCGGTGCTGTCGGTGGTATAGGCGGTGGTGCGAAATTCCAGTTCGCGCCCGGACTGGAGCGACTCCAGCCGGTCTAAGCCCAACGGCCCCGTCCCCATGCGGTGAATGGCGCTGATGGGGTGGTCTACAATGTCGTTACGCTGGCAGCGCAGAAAGTCACAGGCGCGGCGGTTCACATCGAGGATGTAGCCATCCAGCGAGGTGATGATGATCGGCACCACCGCGTCCTCGAACAGCCAGCGGTAGCGGCCTTCATCCAGCGGCGCTTCTCTTGTCCACGCATCCAGATTGCCAATCGCTGTCGAAACGATGTCCGATACGCCCGCCAACCATTGTGCAATCGTCTCGTCAAAATAATCCACTTCAGGGTGAATGAGCGTCATCACGGCATACAGGCGGTTGCGCTTTTCCATCGGGAACGCAATCGCCGAGCCTTCACGCGGCAGCCCGTCCGTGCCGGTACTGCGCACCCATCGCGGATCGGCGGAGATGTCACGGGCGATCACCGGACGCCGCGAATGCTGGGCAAACCCCACCAGCCCGCGCTGAATCAGCGGCAACCAGCGCCGCCGCCGCGCTGCCCGGTTATCCAGCGCGCCGAGCAGAAGGATGTCTTCCACATCCTCATCGGCGCGAAAAATGACGAGGCTTCCCTGCGCGACGTTCAGCACTTCTCCGGTAATGAGCAGCGCGGTCTGTAAAATGGCGTGCGGGTTCGCGTCCAGACTGCGCAGCACACGGGAAAGCCGATAGAGCGAGTCCAGCTGCTGGCGTTCACTGAGCATATCATCCTCAGGGTTTGGGTTTTTGCCGGTTCCGAATTTCGGTAGTCAATTCCTCAAACGTCTTTTTCCGGTCGCTGCTGTCGTAACGAACCGATTTGAGATTCTTCAGTTCAATCGGCAAGTCGTCCACCGGAGAATAAATCAGCGGAATAATGGGTTTCTCGCGATTGAAGAAGTAGCGATAGGCCAAGCGGACGTAGCGCGAGTTCAGCGCGGCGGGCGAAACCACGACCAGCAGCAGCGTACATTCCGAAAGCGCCTGCTCCACCGCCACTGTCCAGTCCGCGCCACCCTGCATCAAATACTGGTCAACCCACACGTTCACGCTGGAATCTTGCAGCAGCATGGTCATCGGCGCGACAATCGGTTCCCAGTCTTCGCGGGCATAGGCAAGGAACACATGACCGATCAGGCTGCCGGGTATCAAGCCAGTTCCGAGCATGGTGGTCTGGCGCTTGCTGTTGGGCTGAAGGATTTTGGCCTCGCGGGTTTCGGTTTTAACGGTGGGCGCGGTGGATGCTGCGCCGCCTGCTGCACCGGCGGGGGTATCCACTTTCACATCGTTCGGTTGCCATGTAAACCGGAATTCCAGCGTGGTCGCCAACCGGATGATATCGTGGGTACTCAACGCGATGGGGGTTTTGGCCGCCAGCGTCGCGCCGTTTAACAGAGTCCCGTTGGTTGAACCGAGGTCTTCAATCACATAGGTTCCATTTGTCCAACGCAGCACAAGATGAAAGCGGCTGATTTCCGAGTCTTGCAGCACCAGTTCATTCGTCAGATCGCGCCCCACGCGGATGAGCGTTTTGGTGAGCGCGTGTACCTGACCGGGAATCGGCCCCTGCGTCATGACCAGATAAGGATGCGATTGTTCGGTGGGTTCTCCGGCAGCGCGAACCGGGACTTTGTTTAGCTCGCTCGTCCCCGGTGCGCGTTCGTATTCCAGCACCACATTCTCGCCCAATTCGATCATGTGACCGGGGCGCAGCGCGAATGGCCCGCGCACCATCTGACCGCTGACATACGTTCCCCGCGTCGAATTCAGATCGTGCAGCTCGTAGTCCACCGCCAACCGTTGCAGGCGGCAGTGTTCGCGGCTCACGTCGTTATCCAGAATGACAATCGTGTTCTTCGACCCACTGCCGATGGTAATCACTTCACCATCCAGCGCAAACGTTTTGTTCGGGCTTGGGCCACGCCGCATAATCAAACGGCTCATAACATCATTCCCACATGCAGATAAAAACTTTAAGGTTGATATTATCCGAATTGTGCATTCAGCGAAACCACCTGCTCAAAGGATGCTTTCGTCCGGTTGCAAAAAGCGATCCCGGTAGCGCAAGAGTGCCAGCAGCGCCCCGAAAGAATAAATGCTACTGAGCAGGATCGAAAACTGCCCGAAGTAGAACGAAAGGGTATTGGTGAAGGTAAGCGTAATCACCAGCGCCACTGTACCCATTGTAATCGCTATTGAATCGCGCTTGAGAACGAAGGCGACGGTTCCCGCGAAGGTTAGCAAGTCGGTGAGCAAGCTGAGAATGGTCATCAACAGGTAAAACTTCAGACTGGTAGGGCCGCTGACGTAAGACTGGGTGAGCAGGATGGATTCCAGCATATCGGTCAGTTCGCCGTTGGTTCCAGTGACCACGTTGATGAGGACGAACAGCAGCAGCAGCGTGGAAAAGGCGCTCACCACATACACCGCCAGCAGGATGCGCCGGGTTCGCGTTTGCGAGAAGAAGCGATCTTCCACCTGCCGCAGCGCGTTGAGCAAGCGGCTGAGGTCGGCGGGTCTGTCCGGCACCGTTTTGACCGCATCGGATTGCAAAAACTCGGTGATGTGGACGGCCAGCGCCGCCAGATCGGGGCGTTCGGTTTGGCAGGTGATGGGCTGAAGGCGAGCGACCAGCGCGGCGTGTTCGCTCACCGATAGATCGTCCTCCAGCACTTCTTCCAGTTCGCTCAACACCTGATACATATTCCCGCGCAGCGAAATGTGCGGACGGCGTTTGACGATCAGGTACACCAGCAGCGTGAGCAGAAACGTGACATAGATGATGGGCGCTGCCAGCGGGAAGAAATAGTCGTTGGCCTGTGTGATGAACTTGCCCACTTCATCAATGAACAGCCCCACACCAGCGCCGGCCAGCACTGCCGACAAATCCACCATCCAGCGATTGACGTAGATGAGCAGCAGCAGCACCGCCACGAACAGCAGCAGGCCGCCCCACAGCGCATGAGCGAAATGGAAGGTGTCATCGCCGATTTGCGGATAGCCGGTGGCTTCCAGATACACCCGTGTTCCCGCCACAGACAGCCCGAACGCGATCAACATCATGAACACGTAATGCGGCGCTTTGGCGCCCACCAGCGGGCGATGCAGTTTGAACACAGTCCGTTTCCTTTCAGGTGTACGGCGGGGAACACTGCCCGTTATAGACGCTTCCGAACCGGCAAGCGTAAATGAAACCAGTATACCCGATCTTGTGCGGCAGTTCCCGCCTTCCGTACTGGAGTCAGCACCGCGCATGTCTTGACATGGCACTAAAATAGGTGTAAATTCACTATAGTTAACACTCGTTAAGTGAGGTTGGATGACCGACAAGATCAACAGACGCGGCGAAATCATCCGCGTCGCCAGCCAGCTTTTCATCAAGAACGGCTACGAAGCCACCTCCGTGCGCGACATCGCGGCGGGCGTGGGCTGCACCGAAGCTGCGCTGTATTACCACTTCAAAAGCGGCAAACGCGCCATCCTCAAAGAAGTGGTCGAAGTGCTTGTCCCCATGTTGTTCAACGTCATCGTGGAATGCCGCGATGCCGCTTCGCTGGATGCGCTGGTGGCGCAGTACAGCCGCCGCTTGCTGGATGTGATGTCCGATCAGGCCGAAGTGCTGCGCTGGGCGGTTTCGGAATTTCCGAACTTTGGCGAGGAAGAACGCACCTTCTTCTACGAGAAGCAAAGCATGATCTTCAGCCACTTCGTCGAGATGATTCAACGCTATGTGCCGGATAGAGCCGAGGCGCAGCAGACGGTGTGGATCATCATGTGCATCAGCATCGGCTACATCCAGATGTTTTACTCGTTCAACGTGAAATCCACCCCCTACGGGCAACAGGTTCATCTGGGCGCTTTGCTGGCCCGCGCCCTGTCGCTCCCACCCCCCTAAAAACGCTCATTCACTTAACGAGTGTTCACTCAGCTTTTGCACCGCAACGGTTTAAGGAGGTTGAACTATGTTGAATTAATACTGCCAAGTATGCTTAAATATGCTCATAATGAGCATATTTTCAGTCGGCGAGTTCGTAAAAATCATTAACGTTTCAGTCGCAAAGCGTTAAAGGAAGCGTTGGCGCATGATCCGCAGTCACCGGATACGGTTGAACCCAACCGTTGAGCAAGCGCAGTATTTCGCCCGTGCTGTGGGGACACGCCGCTTTGTCTACAACTGGGGACTGGCGGAGTGGAAGCGGCAGTTTGAGGCAGGGGAAAAGCCGTCGGCGTTGGCGCTCAAGAAGGAGTTCAACGCCATCAAAGGTGAGCAGTTTCCTTGGGTATACGAGGTGACTAAGTGCGTGGTCGAAGGCGCGTTCATGGACTTGGCGGCGGCGTTCAAAAATTTCTTCGACGCGCGGAAGGCGGGGCGGAAAGGTGGGTTTCCGAAGTTCAAGGCGAAAAAGCACAGTCGGGACGGGTTCTATCTGGCAAACGACAAGTTTGATGTGTCAGGGCACTGGCTGAAAGTGCCGAAACTCGGTCTGGTCAACATGGCGGAGGCGCTGCGCTTTGCGGGCAAAATCCTGTCGGGGCATATCACCCGTACCGCTGACTGGTGGTTCGTCAGCATTCAGGTGGAAAGGCCTGACACGCCGCAAATTCCGCGCGAGGGACAAATCGGGATTGATTTGGGCATCAATCGGTTGGCGACGATGAGCGATGGCAGTGTGCTTGAGAACCAAAAGCCACTGCGCCACCTGCTGCACAAGATCAAGCGATTGAGCCGGAGTCTGAGCCGCAAGCAGAAGGAGAGCAGCAACCGGGAGAAAGCGCGGCGTAAGCTGGCACGGTTGCACTACCGCATCGCCTGCATCCGCGAGAACGACCTGCACAAAGCGACGACGGCACTGGCGGAACAGTATGGGTTTATCGGTGTAGAGAGCTTGCATGTGAAAGGCATGATGCGTAATCATGCGCTGGCGCAGGCGTTGGGGGGTGCGGCATTCGGCACATTCAGCCGCTTCCTGTCCACCAAAGTGGCAGCGCAGGGTGGCAAGGTGCAGACAGTCGGACGCTTCTACCCGTCGAGCAAGACGTGTTCGTGCTGTGGGGACATCAAAGCCGACTTGCCTTTATCCGAGCGAACATTCCTGTGTACTGCCTGCGGCTTCACGCTTGACCGCGACCTGAACGCGGCGATTAACATTCTGAACGAAGCGTTACGACTGAGCGCGAGCAGCCCGTAAGGTGACTCGCGCTGTCCTCGGTACTGGCTAGGACGGGACACCAAACTTGCC
>Ga0172373_10002396_pt1 | contig 28792 bp, 28 predicted proteins | sample Lak10m_2_FD_114546 | JGI IMG/M metagenome (GOLD analysis project Ga0172373, IMG submission 114546) | Freshwater microbial communities from Kabuno Bay, South-Kivu, Congo - kab_092012_10m | ecosystem: Environmental > Aquatic > Freshwater > Lake | place: Democratic Republic of the Congo...
AGCCGTTCCTTGAGCGACACCATGGCCTAACCCCGCCGAATCACTGGTGGAAGCCAGCGATCGAACCACCCAATGAATCGCCGCAAGGCGATGTTCAGATGATCGACCGTCGAGATACCCACCGACCGTGGTTCGACATAGGTCAGCCCGTCATCTCGCCGCCGCACCACCATCCCGGAGGATCGTGGCGAATCGGCACGCACCGCACCTTTGGTTCCGACTGCTCGCCGGAAGGTATAGATGAGGCGTTCCCCCTTCTGCTCCGGCCCCTCGATGGAGGCCGTCGTGATCTCGGGGTAGGTGGCTGAATAGACATCCCGAACCTGCTCCGGAGACAACTCACTTCCCGGGTCGGGCAAGATGATGCCGTTGTAGGCAAACGAACGAAGCAGCTTTTGAACGGTAATGGTCATGACCGCCTCCTCATGCGAAAAGGTTGTCTTCGACCTGTCCGCCCACTACTTCGGGTGTCTCGGTCTCGTCATCATCGTCGTCGGCCGCCGGCGTCATCTTGGCAGGAGCGCTTTTCCTGATCGCGCCTTCCGCCTTCTTGCTGGCATCTTTCTTCGCCGCTTCAAGAATGTTTCGGGTCGCTTCCAGTTGCTCCGCCAAGGACTGGTGCTCTTCGGCATAGCTTTGGAGCAAACCGACAAACTGCGCATCCAGCTCCTCTGCCGTCCCAGTCAGTACCAATGGGATTGCCAGCGCTTCGGCGTCCTTGGCATCCTTGGGCGTTGGCCTCACCGTGACGGTGATAGCCCCTTCCCGACCGGACGACAACGTGACCGCCAGCGCCGCGCAGCCATTCAACAACGATTTAAGTTCCTGAAAAAACATGGTGGTACCTCCAATAGAAAATGCAGGCACACCACGACCCTTGCGGGGATCGTGGTCCCCGCGTTGGGTTGAATGAAACAGGATTATTCGACGTTGAAGCGCATGGAGCGCGGCACCTTGCCCTCGTAGGGGAAGGACTCCACGTTCAGCAGCGACTTGACGATCTCGTCCTTCTTGCCGCTCATGGCCTTGGCAAATGCTCCGCCCATGGTGGCTTTCAGTCCGATTTCGTCGCACATCGCCTCAATCTCGCTCTTGGTGAGCAGCTTCAGGAAGTCTTCGCAGAGCTTCCAGTGCCGCGCCAAATCGATATCGAGGTATTTGAGAAGTTGAACCAGGGTTTTCTCCTCTATGCCATCGGCCGCCGATGCCGCCAGCCCCAGGAACATCTTTTCCCGGACCGCGTCATCCGACTTCGCGATAACCTTTGCCGCCTCGTCGGTCTTGAACGTGAAGCTCGCATAGTCCTGCTTCACGAGCCCGCTCAAGGCCTTGGTCAGCTTGGTATCGCTGATATGCCGGGCATTGCCTGACAGCGAAAGTGCAATGAGCACCGTGAGATTGCTCTCGCGGTTCGTCATCAACTCCCGCCGCAGCGCTTTGCGCCACACCTCTAGCCGATAATCCTTGACCCTTTGCGAATCCTGGACCTTGGCCTCAGCTTTGGCATCCGACTTGACTGCCGACTTTGATGTCGAAACCATCTTGCCGGATCCATCCTTACTCGAACTTGCCGCAGGGGCGTTCTTCTCCTTTTCTGCCTTGATGCGCGCAGCCACCTTCTTGGCATTGCATGTCGCATCGAAACACAGATCGGGATAAACATTCCCCAGCTTGCCCGGCACTGCAGAAATCGCGGCACCGAAGTTCTTGCAGGCTCGACAGGCTTTCGCCTGCTCTTCACCGACTCCAGTGTCGCCCTCTGCCACGAGCCGCAGAAGCGTAAAGTTCTCTCCCGGACGAACAATCCGAGTGGTCGGATATTCGTCGCTTAGAGATGCCTTTTTGGCGTCAAGTGAAGCTTCGGTCTTCGCATCGAAACATGACCCGTGGGTGCAGTGTCCAGATGCAATCGCTTCACCGAAGAGCGCCTGCTGATTGCCAGAATTATGCTGGCATCCAGCGCACTCACCCCTGTCGAAAATGGCGCTTCCCAACGACCGCGAGATTTGCTCAAGCTGCCCGCGAAACTGGACAACCGTTGACAGCGTGGCCTGGGAGAGAAGCCTCTCCAGAACCGCATCCTGCTTGTCTCGCGTCACTGCGGCCAGGAGTTCGGCATGGCCCAACTGAATTCGCCGCTCGGACAAGGCCCTGCGGACCTTTTCGGAACAGTTCATCAGTGCAAGTCGTTTGTCGAGTGTCGACCGTGACCAACCTAGACGACGTGCTGTTTCATCCCGATCACCCTGGCAACGGCCGAGAATCTTGGCCGCAGCTTCAGCTTCTTCGGTCGGGCTCATATTGGCCCGCTGGACATTTTCGATCAGCGCGGCCTCATCTGCCTCGCCATCATCCAGATCGCGAACAAGGGCCGGGATCTCATACTCATCCCCGAACACTTTCTTCGCCGCACGCCAACGGCGTTCACCAGCAACGATCTCGTACCGTCCCGTCTCACGCGGACGAACCAGGATCGCCTGAAGTACGCCTTTGGATTTCACTGACTCCTCAAGCTCCGCCATCTCGGATGGATCGAAGTAACCGCGTGGGTTGCGGCCGGGGAAAATACTCCCGACCTTGATTGATGCTTGCAGCTGCATTTGTGCCTCCAATTGAAAAGGCGGGCAGCCGCATCCCCTTGCGGGATATTGACTGTCCCGCCGGTGGGTTAGTGTGTGTGGCGTTGCCGATATCGTTCCAGCACCCGTTCCCGAATTTCCTCGGGATTGATGCCAAATAGACGACAGCACGCCAGATAAGAAAATGCGTTCGACCGATCCTTCGGCGACAGCATCCATTCGAGAATATCTGCCCGCGTTGCAGCGGATACCCTCAAATCAAACAAGTCATGCAGCGACTTTTCCAGCAGATGCCCGTGCAGCCTGATGATGTCATCCTCAGTCCACTCGATATCTCCGCTTATATCCGCTACACCACCTGCGATGACTGGCGCCTGAGGTCGGAGCGTTTGCTCGTCTTCCATGCGCATGGCCGTCTCCGATATTGAGCGCCGGTGCCCTCGGTACAGAATGAGGACATCGGCACGCTTCTCAGACCGATTTTTCGTCGGTCTTAAGAAGCCGGAACGGCTCAACTTCGAGCCGGTAGCCATTGCTTTCAACGACACTCAGGAGCTTGCTTCGCGCCAGAGTCACTGCCCCATCATCGTCCTTGGTCATGGACAACTCGCGGACACCTTCAAGCACATGGACGGCACGAGCACAAATCAGAACCGCACCGAACTCGGTAGGCCCCAGTACGCTCATTTCCCTTCCTCCCCGAAAATGTCATTTGCCGAGGAAGATGCGTTGGACAACGCTGCCTTGCGGCTACGATAGGCACGGAGCAACTGTTCAAGCTCGCCACCTTCGAAGGAGCCTTCCGCCCGGACATACATTTCGTCCAACTCATCGACAGATGCTGCCTTGCCGAGGCTGGTCAGCATGTCATCAAGCGGCTTCCCGGAACCATCGCGACTACGACCGGAGTCCTTGTCGCCAGGCCCCTGACCGCTCGAACCCTGATCACCCGATTCATCTTCGATGATCGGTGCCCAAGAGCCATCGATAGCCTCGGTTATCCCAATGTTCTGGGTTTCGCCACGCTCATTCAACTCATCCATGGCAAGGGCCATAGCAAGCTCAGGCGATTTCGGCAGCAGATTGCACAGGCGGCGGATCACCGTCTTGAGGCCCATTGGAACAAAATGCGTGTCCCACGGGCTCTCCTTCCGGTATTTCTTGGCCATCTGATAGCCCCGGGAGTTATCCCGTACCTGCTCGATCTGCTCCTTCGACATGGCGTGGAAGGTGCGAGTGCCATCCTTGAAGACAGCAACGGCGTAGAAACCTACGATTGCCCCCCTCTCCTCGTCTCCAGCAGGAAAGCCGTTCTTCTTCAACGGCTCATGCATCAACGAGCGATTCAGGCCGAGCACGATGTCGAACTTGTCGTTCATACGTACCTCGTGACCATAGATGTCCTGCACGATCCCGCTGTTGCGAGCAAGCTTCATGAGGCCCTGGTAGCCAGGAATCAGCTGACACTGGCTGCCAAAGGGTACGAGGTGGGCTTCTCCCATCAGGCCGACTTCAAGTCCGAGCTGACTGGACTGGATGACCGCCGCAAAAACGCTACGCGGATCCGTTTCAGACAGCTTCGGGTTCATACGAAAAGCAGTCAGTGCGATCCGTACCATGCGGTCCGGGCTCAGGTGCTTGGGCAGCGCACGGGCAATTTCACCCTTGAACTGTTCCAGCATGGCCGGAAATGGCACCACGTTGGTCGCATTTCCCTGACGGGACTTTTGGATGTTGCGCAAGGTTTGAGACATGGTTTTCTCCAAAGAAAAATGGCGAAGACACCATGCCTCCCGGAGCGGGGACTGGTATCCCCGCCGGGGTTAATGAACTACACAGAACCGCCGATCAGGCGGCGTCCAACTCGAAAGCTTCGGCGTTGGCTGCCCAGCGCGGCAACGAGATCAATTCGATCTCGCCGCCCGGCTGATAGGCCGGCCAGCTTTCAGACTCCTGGCACCACTTCAGCAATTGAAGTGCAGCCCGGTACTTCTTGCGACCGACCTCGATGACTTCCGGATCGGCGCGATAGACCGCTACAGCATGCGGCGCTTCTTTTTCAACAGCAATAAACAGAAACGGGAGTTCCATTCCGGTCACGGCCCTGATCCCGTCGACGTAGAACGCCGCCTGGATGTCATAGCCGAAGTTCGCAATTGAACGTGAGAAACCGCCATTGCTGGCATCGACACAGGTCTTGAGATCAACGATAGCTTCACCGTTGAACCAGTCTGGTCGACATTTGCAACTGAGCCCGGTGTTCGCATCTGTCCAGAATGCAGACAATTCAGCATCCCCCTGCCTGAGCAGTTTTGCTGCGCCCAGGTGGGAATGCACGGCGGAACGAACTCGGTTGAGCGTATCCATCTCCTCTGAGGTAATCAGCGCCTTACCCTGGTTAGCCTCTTCGAAGCGTGCCGCCGCCTCCTTGCCTTCCTTGGTGCGACGGTCAAACTTTTCTGCCACCACAAATTCGTCAGCAAAGCGCTCTTGTTCGAGCACAAATGTATGAACTGCGGTCCCAAACGCCATCGCCGGTGTCGGCATATGCGGATGATCCAGATACTCGCGAAGATGAGCCGGACTCTTCAGCATCTTGACGATGCCGGAGTGACCAATGGCTCTGTCCGCGTGATACTGCGTGGCCGGCATGAGTAGCAGACCGGGAGGATTCAGTTTCATAGTGCCTCCAGTGTGAAATGCCGGAAGCACCTCCCCATACCGGGGCGATATCCCCGGCTGGGTTGGTAGATGCTGTTTGTTTCGAGCGGCCAGCTACCGCTAGTTAATCGGGCGGATAACCGCTCGATCAAATTCTGCTTTCCGCAATGCGCTCATGGAACGCACTCAGGAAAGCCCCGGAATACCGGGGCGTGGTTCATTCAACCTTTCGGGTTTGCTTTGACAGCGCCAGAGCTTTGCGGAGCATGTCACGGGTTTCCGGATCGGTACGCCCTGCCTTGAGCCGTTGATAGAGATCACAGGCAAAAGCCATTGGTAGCGGGTCGAAGAGTCGAACGATAAATGGATTGGATTTCACGATTTTCTCCTGAGGTTGGTTGAACAGCCACAGCGAAAATCACTCCTGGCCTGGAGCGATCCCCGCAGGACAAAGAGCTCTAGGTGGAAAGCGCTTTGTCCTGCGGGGTATCCCCCACAGGCAGTACTGCACTTCAGATCCCAAGTGCGCGAACGATTGGGCGGCTGATGATCCAGCCTGTGATGCAGCAAGCAAGAAGAACGAGTTCCATGAGAGATGCCTCCAAAAAAAACGGGGGCATCTCTCCCCTAATGCGGAGGCGATGCCCCCGCATGGGGATGAAAGTTCAGGCGATTACTTCAAAGGAAGCATCACCATTTTTTCCGGAATCAGCTTCGATTCCATTCCGACGCATGTACGCAGGAATGTCGTACTGCCGCCAGTCAGTTGTTTTCTCCTCGACCAGATCGGGTGTTACCAACCGTTCTGGGATTCGATTGAAAAAGACCTTCATGCCTTCTGCAACTGATCGGAGAAATGACAGAATTAAATGAAGCCCCGCCAGCATGGCCAGGACGAGAATTACGCGTTCCATGAACAGACCTCCTGATGTGAATGGGGGCTGACTCCCGACCGGGGAGAGTGACCTCCCGGTTGGGAAAAGATGAAACGAAATTCTCAGAACGGCTCCATATCCGGCACATCATCGAAAGCCGGGCCGGTCGCCTGGGCAGGCTTGGTTCCACCGTTTGCACTGCGCTTGGCTTGACCAGACGGCTGCGCGTCCTTCTCAGACGGGCGAGACCCCAGCATCTGCATCTCACTGGCGATGATCTCGACCACGTAGCGATCCTGACCTTCCTTGTCCTGCCATTTGCGGGTCTGGATGCGACCTTCGACGTAGATAGGAGAGCCTTTTTTGAGGTACTCGCCAACGACCTCGGCCATGCGGTTGAAGAAGACTATCCGGTGCCATTCGGTAGTTTCCTTGCGCTCACCGGACGACTTGTCCTTGTACGTCTCCGTCGTCGCGATTCGGATCGTAGCGATCGCTTCGCGATTTTGGGTATAGCGAACCTCGGGATCGGTCCCTAGATGGCCGATGAGGGTGACTCTGTTCAATGATGCCATGTTGCCTCCTGACAAATGATGGCAGGTAGGCCGCCGTATCCTGACGGGGCTGCCCCGCCGGGGTTTAGAGAAAATGCTGTTTATGAAGAAGGCCAGCTACCTTCACTTCGACCGCTATAAGCGGATCGAAAGATGGCTGAATTCTGTGCCGCGCCTTTCTTGGCGTGATGTCGAAATGCGTTCTTTTAGGTCACATTTCGAACTTCGGCATTGATGTCCAATGGATACGCTCCCCTTGATCGACATAACAGGAGACATCAAATGGCGCAGAAGCAGCGGAACGTATCCACGCAAATTCCATCGGTCAGACAGGACAACAGCCGACCATTCCTCACGCAGAAAGCATTGCTCAATTCTCTTCACGCCCAGCAAATTTTCGACCGCGGCTATGAGATGTGTGCCAACGCACTATTTTCATTGAGCGTGGTGTTGCGATTCATAGGAACAGAAGAACAAGCACAGGAAGTCGATGCGATGGTCGACGCACTGATCAACCAGGCCTTGGAAGACATTCACAAGGAATCTCTCCGACTCAAGGAGATCGCCGAGAGCAACGGCATAGAAACCACAATCAGCTACACCAGTGCCAAAGCGGTCGATGTTCAAATTACCTCGCCGCGCTCGATCAAGTTTCTGGCAATCATTCGAGAATTCGACGGCATGATGGCCAACATGGACGCCCTCTGGCTCTCATGCATCATCACGGACACCCAATATGCACGCGGGGTCTATGAATGGAAGCGACGAATTCTTCGCCTTGCCGGCCAGATCAGACAAATAGCCACCCGTGCGGTTCTGGCTGCGCGCAGGAAAGAAACGGCCGAAATTGCAGCCGAGCCCAGCGAACCTCAACTCGCTGAAGTTGAGAAGCAGGCGACAGCAGTCGCCAAGAAGGAGATCATCGAAGCAGAGTAAGTGGACCTCAACCCATTCCAAGAACGTGCGGTTAGTACCAACGGGCACTGCACTGTTCTTGCCTGCCCAGGATCGGGAAAAACTCGTGTTCTCGCAGAGCGGGCTGCCAGACTGCTGAATGGTCATGAACGGGGGCGCCTTTGTGCCGTGACCTTCACTCGCGATGCTGCCAACGAACTGAAATCAAGGATCCTTTCTGCCTGCGGTCAGTCAGCCGCGGTCAGGCTCGCTATTGGCACATTTCATTCCATTGCTCTGTCACAGATTCGCAGGCAGAGCAGCAACACCTTGGGGCGACTGATATCCGACGGAGAACGCCTCTCTCTGATCCGTCGATGCTGGCAGCAGCATGCGAAACGACTTCCATTGGAAAGCGTGATTCAGGCAATCGACACAGCAAAGTCTCGCGTCCAGTGGAATCCGACAGGGAAGCCCGAGATCGAAGCCGCAGTCATCGCATATTCCGACATCCTCAAAGCTGAAGGTGCGATGGATTTCGCTGACATTACCCTGAAAGCCGTCCGTGAGATCAATTCAGACGCCATGCCACCCCTGTCGATTCGATGGCTGCTGGTTGACGAAGCTCAGGATATGGACGAAGTGCAGCTTGAATGGGTGAAGGCACACGGCAGTCGCGGAGTCGAAATCACACTCGTGGGCGATGATGACCAGAGCCTCTACACTTTTCGCCATGCGCTTGGCTATCCTGGGCTGAAGCACATATCGGATCACCTGTCGGCGACGATGTTGCCGCTCCCAGTGAACTACCGGTGCGCTGAAAACATCCTCGGCCATGCCGTCAAACTGATCAACCACAATCAAGAACGTGCGCATAAGGAAATCGAGTCCGCACGAAAAGTAACTGGTGAAGTAACCGTGTTGCGGCTTTCAGACCGGTGGAGCGAAGCTGACGAGATCGCGGCACGCATTCAATCCACCCGGCTATCGGAGCAATGGGCGGTTCTCGCCAGAACAAATCGAATACTTGACCACGTGGAGATCGCCTTCACGGATATAGGGCTTCCTTACTATCGCGTAGGCGGCAAAAGCGTTTGGGACAAAACCGTCGGCAGCACATATCTTGGCTTGCTACGAACGGTATGTGACCGAAGCTGGACGGGCGTGAGCAACGCTCTGTTCTTTGCCGGCATGGATTCAGCCGTGGTCAATAAGTTGTCTGACATCCAAGGTCCGACCTGTCATGATCGGCTCGACCAAATCGTAACCAAGCTCGATCAACTCGGAGGCACAGAGTCTGACATTTCATTGATATCCAATCTCCGGCTTGGGTTACGGGCATGGGAAGATCAGGAACTCAAGGGGCGATCTTCGTTGGTTGCCCATGCGGTGGCAGCGTGGCTAGCAGACCGAATGACAGAGGAACAGGCTTCACTTCTGCATCGCTTGGAAGGCATTCTCTGCAAGCTGAATGGTCGACTTGTGAAACGACTGATGCACACGTCCTCTCGAACCGCCAAGCCCGGTGACGGCACTGCGATCATGACGCTTCATGCTGCCAAGGGGCTGGAATTCGACAACGTATGGATTCTCGGTGCCGAAGAAGGCAACTTGCCTCACACAGACTCATCGCCAGAAGAGGAGCGGCGACTGTTCTACGTGGGTATGACCCGGGCGAAAAGCTGTTTGACCATCAGCAGCGCATCAGATGAAGGCCAGGTATCGAGGTTTCTCAAGGAGTCAGGGTTAATAAATTCAACCAATGACATGTAGCTTTGCATTGGTACTACGGGCGATTGGCTGGCTTTACTGGAAACCATTTCTCGACCTCCCTTAATCTCTTCGTTCCAAAATTCCGGATGCCATAGAGCTCATTTTTTTGGTATGCATCGACAACCCTCTCTACGGTCAGGAGGCCCTGCGCTTGGAGCAACCTCAACGTTTGTGGGGTGAGTTTTACGAATGGGTTATCACTTTTGTGTACCCGTTCCTTTTGATGGAGTCGTGCTATCCGGTCTTTGACATTGTCGCCTGACATTTTGAACATGCGGCCAATGGCAGCGTAGGACAGCCCTGACCTCCGAGCAGCAGCAATCTGCTGGTCGCGCCGATCACGGGCAGAACGATCTTTCGATATCTGATCAAGTGGATCTGACATGCTCAAAGCCTCCAGCGCCACCGTAGCAGAACACATTGGCGATGAGTTTCAAATTACGTCCTTTTTGGATCGATTTCGGAATTCCGGCTGGGCGTTTGCAAGCTGTAATTGTCGATACTCCTCAATAGCCAGGAATCGATAATGAATGATCCAACAATCCTCAAACGACTAATTCGCCGCGATGAGCTGCTGAAGCTAATTCCGATGTCCGACGCCACGATCTACCAGTTAGAAAAGGCAGGCAAGTTTCCCAAGCGATTTCACCTCACTCCTCGATGCGCCGTATGGGATCTCGAAGAAATCGAAACTTGGATCGCGGAGCGCAGAGCTGCACTGATCAAACCAGCACCGCCGCCGAATGTTCGTCAGCGCAAATTCAGGCCGGTTCGTTGAGGCACGACGCGGACTCAAGCTGCTGCCCGATTTAGAACCGGAATAACGCTTATACCCGTAATCCATCCATCAACCATATCCGCCCACTGCTGAAGCATGTCTTTCCTCTGCTCAGCGTATTCCGCTTTGTTATAGATAGCGCGAACTCCCTTCTGCTCGTGAGCAAGACATTTTTCAATCCAATCTGTGTTGAAACCAGCCTCATGCAGCAGCGTCGACGCGGTTCGACGAAGATCGTGAACGGTGAAGTCTTCCAGTAGTAGATCTTTCTCCTTGGCCTGTCCGAGCGTAACGGTAATCACACGGTTCAATGTGCTATTGGACATACCTTTATCACCTTCATACCGAGATGGCAGCAAAAATTTGGATCCACCTGCACAAGTCTTCAAGGCAATCATTATGTCCATAGCTTGCTGGGACAGATAGACAACATGCGCACGCCTAGCTTTCATCCGTACCGCAGGTATAGTCCATTTTGCGCCAACAAAATCAACCTCATCCCAAGTTGCATTCAGAAGCTCCCCTTTCCGTACCATGGTCAACAACACCAGCCGGAGAGCAAGCCTGATGGTAGGCAGGGTCGTAACGCGATCCAGCTCCTGGAAGAAGATCTTGATCTCATCCGGTGACAATGCACGATCTTTCGGCTTGAAGGTGGCAATCGCAGATGCTTTTACGTCATCGGCCGGATTTGGGACCTTGTGACCACGCTCGATAGCGAAACGGAAAACCTGGCTGACGATTTCCCGAACATGGACTGCTGTAGCTGGAGCGTTTCGGCTGGTTTTGATTTTCTCGCAATGCGCCCGAAGATCCTCTGAAGTAATTTCCTTCAATAGCCGGCGACCAAAGATAGGCGTGATATCGCGGTCAACGATGCTCTTCCGCATGGCCTTGGTACTTTCGGCCATTCGATTATCGTTAAGCCAGAGATTCGTAAATTCGCCAAACGTCTTGGCCTCTTTCGTCTTTTGAAGAGCCCGCTGCTTTTCCTTTGCAGGCGACTTTCCAGACGCTATTTCCTTCTTGGCCGCGATCAGACGTTCTCTCGCCTCGCTCAGGCTAATGCCATCGGGTCCGTACTGCCCGAGGACGACAGTCTCTCTTCGACCATTCAGCCGATAGTCAAGCCTGAAAGAGACGACCCCGGAGGGGGTAACGGCAACGTAGAGCCCATCCCGATCCACCATTTTGTAGAGCTTCTCGGCGGGCTTGAGGTTCTTTATCTGGGTATCAGTAAGCATGGGGTACCTATCCCGGGTTCTTCCGATACCGTCAGCGGCAAACTTCCATTATTTGCCTTGAAACCCGCATGAATGCTAGGTTTTCATACTTGCGATACCGTCAACCCGACGTTTTCAAAGTGACGGTATTCATCATACGAGTGTCTCGCCAAAATGCCAATACCGCCACGGATACCGTCTCCAGAATCTACCTACCCCTAATAGTCACCAATAGTAGATAAAAGAAAACCCATTGTTTTATCAATGGGTTGTCTCGTTTTTTCAATAGGTACCAATAGTACCTAAACGCTATGTAATTATTCCCACTCGATGGTCGCGGGTGGCTTGCCTGAAATATCGTATACCACGCGATTGATACCGCGAACCTCATTGATGATACGGTTGGAGACCTTGCCCAGCAATGCATGAGGCAATTCCGCCCAATGTGCGGTCATGAAATCGGAAGTCTCAACCGCACGCAAGGCGACCACATACTCATAGGTACGACCATCCCCCATCACGCCCACCGACTTGACCGGCAGGAACACGGCAAATGCTTGCGATGTCTTGTCATACCAGTCGGCAGCACGCAACTCGTCGATGAAAATGGCATCGGCACGACGCAGCAAATCGGCAAACTCCGACTTGACCTCGCCCAGAATACGCACGCCCAGACCGGGGCCGGGGAAAGGATGACGATAGACCATTTCGTGCGGCAAACCGAGCGCAATACCGAGTTCGCGCACTTCGTCCTTGAACAATTCGCGCAATGGTTCGAGCAGCTTGAGATGCAGGGTATCCGGCAAGCCGCCGACATTGTGGTGGCTCTTGATGGTGTGCGCTTTCTTGGTCTTGGCGCCGGCAGACTCGATCACATCCGGATAAATGGTGCCCTGCGCCAGCCACTTGGCTTGCGGCAGCTTGCCGGCCTCTGCCTGAAAAACCTCGACGAACTCGCGACCGATGATTTTGCGTTTCTGTTCCGGATCGGCCACCCCCTTGAGATGGCCCATGAACTGCGCCGCCGCATCGACGTGGATCACCTTGACGCCGAGATTGCGGGCAAAGGTCTGCATCACCTGCTCCGCCTCGTTCAAGCGCAACAGGCCGTTATCGACGAACACGCAAGTAAGCTGGTCGCCAATGGCCTTGTGCAGCAGTGCGGCGACCACGCTGGAATCGACGCCGCCGGACAGGCCGAGAATGACTTCTTCCTGGCCCACCTGGGCACGTACTTTCTCGACGGCCTCATTGACATAATCCGGCATATTCCAGTCATGTCCGCAACCGCAGATGTCGTGCACGAAGCGGGCAATGATCGCACGGCCTTTCAGCGTATGCGTGACTTCGGGGTGGAACTGTACCGCATAATATTTTCTGGCTTCGTCAGCCATCCCCGCGATAGGCGTGGACTCGTTGCTGGCAATTAATTTAAACCCTGGCGGCAGCTCGGTCACCTTGTCGCCATGGCTCATCCAGACATCCAGCAGGCCGTGGCCTTCGGCACTGGTACGGTCTTCGATGCCATTGAACAACGCCGAATGGCCGCGCGCACGGATTTCCGCATAGCCGAATTCGCGCTTGTTGGCGTTTTCCACCTTGCCGCCAAGTTGCGCCGCCATGGTCTGCATGCCGTAGCAAATCCCGAACACAGGCACGCCCAGCTTGAACACCGCATCCGGTGCGCGAGGCGTTTCATCTTCATATACCGAATTCGGACCGCCGGAAAGAATGATGCCGGCCGGGTTGAACTCCCGAATGAATTCATCACTGACATCATGCGAATGCAATTCGCAATAGACCTGCTGCTCCCGTACGCGACGGGCGATCAGTTGCGTGTATTGAGAGCCGAAATCAAGAATGAGGATTTTTTTGTGCATGGGTTTGAAGTGAAATGTGAAACGTGAAATGTGAAACGTAGCAAGTTTTTGCATTTCACCTTTCACATTTCACGCTTCACCCTTTAGTCAACGTGATAATTAGGCGCTTCCTTGGTGATCTGCACATCATGGACATGCGACTCACGGATGCCGGCTGCGGTGATCTCGACAAACTGCGCCTTGGTGCGCATTTCGTCTACGGTGGCACAGCCCACATAGCCCATCGAGGCTCGCAGTCCTCCCATCAGCTGGTGGATGACGGCCAGTACGCTGCCCTTGTACGGGACGCGGCCTTCGATGCCTTCGGGCACGAGTTTGTCGGCGTTGCCTTCGTTGTCTTGGAAGTAGCGGTCGCTGGAGCCTTTTTGCATGGCGCCTACCGAGCCCATGCCGCGATACGATTTGTAGGAGCGGCCCTGGAACAACTCAATCTCGCCGGGGGCTTCTTCGGTGCCAGCAAACAGGCCGCCCAGCATGACGACGTTGGCGCCAGCGGCGATGGCTTTGGAGATGTCGCCGGAGAAGCGGATGCCGCCGTCGCCGATGAAGGGGACGCCGGTGCCTTCGAGGGCGCCGGCGACGTTGGCGATGGCGGTGATCTGGGGGACGCCGACGCCGGCTACGATGCGGGTGGTGCAGATGGAGCCGGGGCCGATGCCAACCTTGACGGCGTCGGCGCCATGATCAACCAGGGCGCGGGCGGCGTCGGCAGTGGCGATGTTGCCGCCGATCACCTGAATTTTCGGGTAGTTTTTCTTGACCCAGAGGACGCGGTCGAGGACGCCCTGGGAGTGGCCGTGGGCGGTGTCGACGACGATGACGTCGACGCCGGCTTCGGCCAGGGCGGCGACGCGTTCTTCGGTGCCTTCGCCGACACCGACGGCGGCACCGGCGCGCAGGCGGCCTTCGGCGTCCTTGCAGGCGAGCGGGTGTTCCGACGATTTCTGGATGTCTTTGACGGTGATGAGGCCTTTGAGTTCGAAGGCGTCGTTGATGACGAGGACGCGTTCAAGCCGGTGTTTGTGCAGCAGTTGCATGGCTTGTTCGCGGCTGGTGCCTTCGCGCACGGTGATGAGCCGCTCGCGCGGGGTCATGATGGCGCTGACGGGCTGGTCGAGGTTGGTTTCGAAGCGCAGGTCGCGGTTGGTGACGATGCCGACGATTTGTTTGCCTTCAACTACCGGCAGGCCGGAGATGCGGTGCTGGCGCGTGAGGGCCAGGACGTCGCGCACGGTCATGTCGGGGGAGATGGTCACCGGATCATGGACGACGCCGGATTCGAAGCGTTTGACGCGGGCAACGTGGGCGGCCTGCTGCGCGGCGCTCATGTTCTTGTGGATGATGCCGATGCCGCCTTCCTGTGCCAGCGCGATCGCCAGCGGGGCTTCGGTGACGGTGTCCATCGCCGCCGACACCAGCGGGATGTTGAGGGTGATCTCGCGTGTCAGCCGCGTCGACAGGTTGACATCCCGTGGCATGACGTTCGAATGCGCTGGCACCAGCAACACATCGTCAAACGTCAGCGCTTTTTCTAAAAGACGCATAAAAATAGAATCCTTGATTGCAAAGCGAGATTGTACCGTTTGGCACCCGACTGGTAAATTGCCGCTGCATATTTATGCATGCCTGCGACTGACGTCATGTCCGGAATAACACCGTTTGATCGCAAGACTCCGGCTATTTCTTCTTGCCCGACTCTTCAGTTTTTTTGTCTTCGGTTTTCTTGGCGAGCACTCTGGAAGAATTTCGGCGGTCCCTGGCATCGCCCCAGAAATTCGTGCTGTACTCGGAAACATGGCGCATTTGACCATCGCGGGTCACGCTGTACTCGTTGAATACAATCATTTCATGCAAATGAACATCCGGAGATATCCGGGTATATTCAAACAGGATGCTGCGTATGATCTCGGAGCCCGCACCGATCTGGCTGCCATGACCGATCCAGGACGGGCCGACGATATTGCATCCGGCTTCGACGTGGGCGCCGGATCCCAGATAGACAGGCCCCTCAATGGTCGTCCCCTCCCAGTCGATGCGCGTATTCAACCCCACCCATAGCCCATCCTTGATTTGAAGTCCGGGCACATCCATCCCGGCCACCTCTCCCATCAGCACGCGCTGCAGCACCGACCAGTAATCGGTAATTTTGCCGATATCGATCCAGTTGAAATGGCGTTTCTGCGCATAGAACGGCAAGCCTTTTTCCACCAGCATCGGAAACAGTTCGGAACCAATGTCGAACTGCCTCCCGCTTGGAATCAAATCGATCACTTCGGGCTCGAATATATAGATACCTGAGCTTGCCAGATTGGAAACAGCTTCTTCTTGACTGGGTTTTTCCTGGAAAGAAACAACACGACCAAGATCATCGGTCACCACCACGCCGTAATCCGACACTTTGTCCCAGGGCACTTCCCGGGTAATGACGGTCGCCAGGGCGCCTTTTTTCTTGTGCTCGAACACTGCCGACTTGATGTCCAGATCGATAATCGCATCGCCGCAAAGGACGATAGTCGTCTCATCGAAGAATCCGCCGAATTCCTGGATTTTCTTCATGCCGCCGGCAGAGCCCAGCGGCTTCGGCACCACATCGCCATGGTCGTTGGTATAGCCCTCGAACGAATAGCCGATCTGTACCCCGAACCGCTGCCCCTCGCCGAAATACTCTTCGATCCGTTCGTGCAGGTAACTGACGTTGATCATGATTTCGTTCACGCCATATTTGGCAAGATGCTCGATCAGGTACTCCATCACCGGCTTGCCGATGATAGGAATCATGGGCTTGGGCAGGTCGTACGTCAGCGGACGCACCCGAGTCCCCTGCCCGGCGGCAAGAATCATGGCTTTCATTAATAGCTCCGATAAATGCTTATTGTTATTGAATATCCAGCAATCAACGCGTCCGATGCTCGAATGCTTTGGCCTTCTCCACGATGCCGCGGCGTTTCAAACCCTGCAGGTAGGCATCGTCATCGATCCCTTGGATGATTTTCTGCAGATAGGCGATATTTTTGTCGACGGAATCCATGTAATAGTCGCGGCTTGCTCCAAACCAGTTCCTGAAATGATGTTCCAGAAAACGGTAGGTCGCCTCAAACTCATGGTCGAGTTTTTTTCTGGTGATCTGATAAAAATCGCTGGTACGGCGCAACATGTCGACGGTGCTCTTGAAGTCGCCCATATTGGCTTCCTTGAATTCGAAATAGAGGAACAGGAGTTTCTCGAGGTAAGACCGATCAGCCATCTGGCCTACCAGATCGCCCGTCCCCACCAGCATTCCCAGCTTTCTGGCATGACTGTCGGCAAAAGCGATTTCAGAGAACACCAACGCCGGATTAGTACAAAGCAGGGAGGTTTCGATCAGCGGCATCCACGCTGAAGGCCAGTTCTTTTCTTCAGTGTAGCCTCGCATGAACTGGATGCCGCGATTCACATGCGTCTTGGTGTACTTGGCGCCCGTCCCCTCCTCGTCGCCCACCTGCTTGGCATAACCGATGTCATGCGTCAGCGCCGAAGTTGCGACTATCGTGATGTCATCATCGCTCAACGGTTCGCCTGCCACATACATGCCGTGCACGATCCGCAGTGCGCACATGGTTACGTCCATGGTATGCCTCAGGTCGTGATAAGGCGTCAATACTTTCTGATAACCGGGATAGTCGCCGTAGAACAGATCCGCCACATCGCTGAAAATTCTGATCAGCCGGGAGAAATCATACTGCGGACTCATGTCGCGGATCAGTTCGCTGGCATTGGCCCAGACCTGATCGGGGTGGTCATTGTCGAACAGATAATGAAGCCGGGATAACTCGCGATCCGGACTTGTGCTTTTGCTAAACATGTCTCGACACTGACTACCTTTCACAAAGTATCATTATTGCAATGTATGCGTACAAAATCTACGCAAATATTCCCGGCAGTAACTCGCGAATGTTAGGCGATTCCAGTGAGCACACTGCCACTTAATCGCTACCGAACAAATCACGGCTGTAGACCTTGTCCACCACGTCCCGAATGTCATCTGTCACACGGTTGGCAACGATGACATCCGCCAGTTGCTTGAATTGGGCAAGGTCGTTGACGACGCGCGAACGGAAAAATTCCGTATCCTTGAGCACCGGCTCGTAGACAATTACTTCGACCCCCTTGGCCTTGATACGTTTCATGATGCCTTGAATGCTTGAGGCGCGAAAGTTATCGGAACCGGCTTTCATGATGAGACGGTAGATACCGACCACTTTAGGATTGCGGCTGATGATGCTGTCGGCAACGAAGTCCTTGCGGGTGCTGTTTGCATCGACAATGGCATGAATGAGGTTCTGCGGGACATTCTGATAGTTGGCAAGCAGTTGCTTGGTATCCTTGGGCAGACAATAGCCGCCATAGCCGAACGAGGGATTGTTGTAGTGGCTTCCAATCCGCGGATCCAGACATACGCCATCGATGATCTGCCGCGTATCAAGCCCATGGGTGGCCGCGTAGGTGTCCAACTCGTTGAAATATGCAACGCGCATGGCGAGGTAGGTATTGGCAAAAAGCTTGATGGCTTCAGCTTCGGTGGCATCGGTAAACAGCACCGGGATATCCTGCTTGATGGCACCCTGCCTGAGTAACTGCGCAAGCGTTTCTGCACGTGCCGAGCGCTCGCCGATGACGATGCGCGAAGGGTAGAGGTTGTCGTACAGGGCTTTGCCTTCGCGGAGGAACTCCGGTGAAAAGATGACATTAGTGCATTGGAGTCTCTGCCGCAGATTGGCCGTGTAGCCGACCGGCACGGTGGACTTGATCACCATCACGGCCTGCGGATTGATTGCCATGACATCCCGAATGACCGCCTCGACGGAACTGGTATTGAAATAGTTGGTTTGCGGGTCGTAGTCGGTGGGAGTGGCGATGATGACAAAATCGGCACCAGCGTAGGCATCCTGCTTATCGAGCGTGGCCCGGAAGTTAAGTGCCTTGTTCTGCAGGTAATCCTTGATCTCGACATCCTCGATCGGCGACTCCTTGCGATTCAGCATCTCGACCTTTGCAGGGATGACATCAAGCGCGACGACTTCATTATGCTGAGCTAACAGGATGGCATTGGACAGACCAACATAGCCGGTTCCGGCAATAGCGATTTTCATGATTTAAATGTTTTCCTAATTAATTTGGCTGGTGAATTGATATAGGAAGCGAAATTCAATCGCCTTGGGCCGGCTGGCTGCCCAACTCGGTAGCATTTGGGGCAAACACCCCATACTCCGAGCGATCCCGTAGCATTTCCCTGACGATTTCCACGCCGACAATTTCAGCGCCTGCAGAGAAGGCATAGACCAGCGCCATATCACACAGGATGTTGATGGTTCTTGGGAACCCTTTGCTCGCTTCGGCAATTGCAGCAATTGCCTGCGAACTAAAAAGCGGCAAATCCCGGCCGGCCACTTTAAGTCTGTGAGTAATGTAAAGCCTGACCTCAAATGGTTCGAGTGGCGGAATGAAAAAATCTACTGCCACACGCTGGAAGAACTGCTGCAAATCGGGACGCCGCAACAGATCCCGTAATTGCGGCTGACCGACGAGAATGATCTGCAGCAACTGATCCTTGTCGGCATTGATGTTGGACAACATGCGCAATGACTCCAAGGCGCTTGGCTCAAGGTTCTGCGCCTCGTCCACAATCAACACCACCCGTTTTCCCGCACTGTAATTGGAAATCAGAAACTGCTGAAAAGCATCGTATCTAGCAACCGGAGACATCCCTTCATACGGCTGGCCGAATGCCAGCATGATCCATTCAAGCAGATCGCCAATCGACTTATGGGTGTTATAAACCAGCCCAACCTTGATATCCGGACCAAGATTGTTAAGCAAATGCCGAATTAGGGTAGTCTTACCGCACCCGATCTCGCCACAGATGACCGAGAAACCTGCACGGTTCTGAATGCCGTACTCCAGCATGGCATAAGCCATACTGTGCCGCCGCCCCAGAAACAGAAAATCCGGATCAGGTTGAATGGTAAAGGGCTTTTCTTTCAACCCGTAAAAAACTTCGTACATCACAGACATCCAGCCAATTCACTAAATGATTGAATTATAACCCCTTTAGAGTCTTGCGAATTTCCTCAGCCTGATCAAATGGCTGGGATCCCGCAAGTTGCAGAGCTTTCTCCAATTCTACTCGCGCCCTAGATTTATCACCCTTGGCAAGATAAGCCATGCCCAAGTGATACCGTAAAACGGGTAATTCCGGCAATTGCTTGACCGCATCATCCAGCAACGGAATCGCCTCGCCAGTTTTACCTAACTTATGACTGGCCCAGCCCAATGTGTCCTTGAATTGAGGAATTTCAGATTTTCTAAAACGCTGTGCTAATTCATAAGCACGATCAAGACTTGCCTTATCGGTACGATAATCGGTAAGAAGGCTAGCCAGATTGTTAGCCAGAATTTCAGAGTCTGGGCGCTCTTTGAGCAGTGACTCATACGCCTGGATGGCCTCGTCATTACGCTTGGTCAATTCAAGCAAGCCTGCCTGTGTCAGTCTTAAATTAATATCCCCAGGAACTGCCGCCAGCCCATTGCCAACTACCTTTTCAGCCTCACCAGCTTGGTTCGTCCGTAAATGCAAGGTCGCCAGTTGCTGATATCCCAAAGAATTTTTAGGTGAACGGCTGATTACCGAAGAAAACACTGAAATTGCCTTTTCTTTTTCTCCGTTCATTGCGTAGAGTTGCCCCTGCATCACCAATGCATCAAGGTTGTCCGGATTTGTTTTTAGCACCGTCTCAACGAAGGCTTGGGCTTCTTTAGTCTTTCCAGCCAGCAAATAGGTCCTGACCAGTGCCATAATTGGCTGTGTCTGATTTGGCGCCGATTCATAGGCACGCTTGAAGGCCGAGATACTTTCCGCAAAGTTACGTTTACCGGCAAAAATCGCCCCGGTAATCTGGTCAGCCATGTTTTCCTTGTCGCCGCGTTTTTTTATCTCTTCGGCTACAGCCTGGGCACCCGTCCAGTCACTTTGCGCAATCCGAGTCTGGGCAAGCATTCTCATTGCCTGTTGCTGACCTGGTGTTGTCGCCAACACCTCTTCGAGAATCTTTTCTGCACGCGGTGCCTGATTGCGTTTCAACAGATACTGCGCATAAGTCAGCCCATAGGGTGCCGCCATTTTGCTGGCTTGGAAAGCACGCATGAAATGTTCATCCGCCAACTCAGGCGATCCCGCCCTGTCGTGTGCCTGTGCTAACAACAATAATGCCCGACTGGAATTAGGCACGTCCCTCAAAATGGTACGAAGGTCGGAAATTGCATCATCAGTTTTTCCGCTATCAATTGCTAAACTGGCTTTCAGGATGAGTGCCTGTTCGTTACGTTTATCTTGCGCAAGAATCTCCGCGATTATTTTCTCCCCGGCTTTCCTTTCACCACGGCTAATGATGCTGGCTGCGAGCATGCCTTTAGCCTTGAGTCCATCAACACTGTTACCTGACTTGTTGATAATCTCGTTTAACTTGGTCTCGGCAGCCTTGTAATCACGGCTACTCAAATAGAACTCGACCAACGCGAAATTCAGTGCAAAATTATCAGGCTCCTTGCCTGCGAATGCCTCAAGCTGACTTCTCGCGGCGTCCGGGCTTTTGACCGTCCCGAGAAAGCCAACCAATTCAAGTTTAGCTTGCATGTCCCCCGGCAGTTGGGCCACAACCGAACGGAATTCGGCTTCAGCTTCATCCTTGCGATCATGTTGCAGGTAGAATCGCGCCAATGCATGTCTTAAAGGCTTTGCGTCCGGATAAAAAGCGATTAGTTTACGAAACACCTTCTCCGCATTCTCCAATTGGGAGAGTTTGTTCAATGCCTCGATCTTGATCAGTTGCAATGCCACGTTCTTTTCATTCTGCTTGAGCCCACGATCTAGATATTCGATCGCCTTTTCAGAATCACCCGCGGATAACCGTTCGCTGGCCAACACCACCAGCGAATCAATATGATTGGGATCCTTGCTCAATGCCAAGTTAGCATGTTCTATCGCCCCCTTTGGATCATTTAACTTGAGAAGTGTCGCTGCATGTAGCGCCAAAACAGAAGGATCCACCTTATTCAGAGCCATGGCCTTGTTGCTGGCATCCAATGCTTTGTCTAGCTGACCAGCAGCAAGTAGCAATCTGCCCAGCTTGATCTGCGCGTCCAGGTTTTTTGGATCCTGCTCAAGCACGCTGGTCAACAAATTGAACAACTGTTGCCAATCACCTTTCTGCTCCGCCACCAATGCCATACCATACAGGGCTTGCCCCATGCTTTTCTTGATCTGCAAGGCATTCTTAAACTCGATTTGAGCCTTATCCGATTTGCCCTCCTTGAGCAAAGCCATCCCTTTCTCGTAATAGGCTGTAGCCTGCTCCTCTGGGGAGGAACACCCGACAACCAGCACTAATGGCATAGCCAACATGAAGCCCGCCAGCTTGCCGGATATAGGAGCATTTAAATACCGAAATAAGAAAGCCACAGTGATTTCCTTTTTGAATAAAGATGTCAGCTTACAGGCCGAAGAAAATTAGCGCCTGCCAATTGCAAAATACTCAATTCCGCATGGTTAGATTCATTCTGGTTTATACATATTCCGCCCATATGAAGATCGCCGGAGTTGGAACAAGGCGTTATCTGCTCGAAGTCCAAGGGACGAAAACAGTTATACCCATGCGCACCCCCGCTTAACTTAAATCGAAGCAAAATATGACTGAAGCCTTGCTATCAGTTCTGGATTGGCGTCATCGCAAATGCCTTCGCCGGCTGGAAGAGCCTCCCTGGAATCCAGCCTCTCCCCAATCTCGGATTCCGTCCAGACAACTGTGATGCCAGGCTTATTGCAGAGCCATTTAGCGGTAGCCATTTGATGATCGTTCCGATGCTCGGAAAGACTGAACCGTCTAGGGAGGATCAAAATCGGCTTTCGATATTTAAGCGCGGTCAAAATCGATCCCATTCCCGCATGTGAAACAATCAAGGAGGCTCGCATAAAATACTCATCCACTTTGTCGGGACTCAAAAAGGATGAGTATCTTAGATGCTTTGGTTGGTTTTCCGTAGGGCCAATCTGCGCGACAATCTCAACATCCGGATGAATTGCAGCCCAACCATCTACCGCATTGATCAACCGGTCAAAAGAAAGTTGCGTACCAACCGTCACAAAAATCACAGCACTGCTCCCCAATATTCCGGCCCTTCATTTGTGGTCAGGTCAGGCCATTGAGTCAGCCAGACATCGGCCCAGCGCCTAGCCTGATTGCCTGAGTTCGACAATGTTTCAGAATTGGCAATACTATCCAGCCATACTGTTCTGGAGCCCAACAGCTTGCCGAAAAAAATGGCTGCGAACCCGGGCGCGGCGCCCGTAGTAATAACAATATCCGGCCTGACCTTAATTACCACCACAGCCATTTCCAGAAACATACGAATCAGCTTCAACTTTTCCCACATACTGGCATCAGTCACGGTGTAAGGCGGAGCATCAATGTCTTTCGCATATTCCTTTTTTGTCGTGACGTATTTCACATTAAAGCCGGCAAATGCTGGACGCAACCGAAGTAGTTGAATCCAATGGCCACCGCCAGAAGCAACCGCAAGTATCGTTTTCAAAATTTAAGGGCTTTTCCTAATCCAATAAAGAGATCTTTTCTGATAACGCAAAAAATCGTTTCGCCATTTAAAACTTCAACATTAAAAATATTACCTGCTTTGGCAAGCAGGCAAATCGCTTGCTATTCTTTAAAAAACTGAGCTTCAAGCCCAGTCAAGATAAACTGTCTGATCCGCCATGGAGTACATTTCCTCAGTCAGGCACAAATCGAGGCAACACCCCTAGTAGTAAGCGAGAGAATCTCACAAGCCTGTCATCAGCAGACTGCTCACCTTGTTGAGGGTCGATTTCCGTCACCAACCGGATCAAAGCACCGTCAGTCCGATTTTTGAATATAGATGAACGCACAAGATCTAGCCTTGCCACCCACTCCTGACTATACATACGATCACCCTGCTTAAGCCAGTAATAAGTTAACTGCTTATGCTCCCCTTTGGCGATCACCAGCCGGGTTACTTCAAAAGACTCACCATTGCGGTTAATTAGATGAGCTTTCCGAGCATCCTCAATCCGCCACCCCCCACCCGGGATACATACTTTAGGAGAATGGGGTATCTGACCTTTTAGCTGCGATTCATAGAAAGAAATGTAGAGATTGACATAACCTTCACTCCGGGAAGAAAAGTCGCCAAAATAATATTCTGACGCACCTGCAACACTCTCGGTTTCTTGTGGGAGTCGATACTCACGCGCACTCCAATCACCCAAGCCGAGCGGGAACTGAGTTAACGTCTCCCTTAGCGGGATCAACTCAGTACGGAATGTGATTATGGTCGAGGTCGTCATTGTAGCAAGTAGGACCACAACCAGCGACCACATTAATTTCAAACTTTGCCCGGCCCAAGGCATTTGCTGTACAGACCCTGCTACCAATTCTTCGCTTGCGGGGCTTTCAAACAGCAATACATCGCGGATAGATTTGCCTGGCATGGCGAATCTCAACAATAGCCACACGGTCATCAACAACATCATTGTTGCAAAAATGAACACCACCCAACCTTCAAAAAAATGCAAAAACCCCTCAGTATGAGCAAGCCCCCAAAGCTCTGCCATCAAACCGGTCAGGCCGATGCGGAAGCTGTTTAGCAGAATGGTAATGGGCACAGTAACTAAAAATATCGTCCACCGCATCCATACTGGAGCATGCAGCACATACCCCATAATTGCACCCAAACTCATTAATGGGAAAAGATATCGAAGACCAGCACAAGCTTCTGCAACCAGAAGTTGAATCCCTCCCATATCAATCACATTTCCCTCAAGGTACACCACGCCACCGAGCACTCTGATAAACCATACCCCCAACTGGGAAGAAACCAGTTGCAAGCCGGATGTAAGCATGGGTCCGTAAGGATTGGGCAAAGGTATCAGTAGCCAGACAATTAACAGCGGCACCAGCATCTTTCGGAACAATACTAGCCCACCAAGGATGAAAATCGCCGAAACGACAATTGCCAACACTCCGTACATGCCCACCACCGAAATTCCGGAGGCCACCCCCGTTATAATTCCGGCAATACCAACAATCATTAAAGGTATTGCTACCCAAGCGTGGTCGACCGAACCAACGACAAAGCTACTACGCCTGCGATGCACTATGTATCCCAATAGCCCGACCACCATCAGACCATGTCCATATTCTTCGCTAAACAGCCAGAGTTCAAACATCCCTGTCAGTAACATTAGTCCGGAAATACAAAATACAATCAGTGTGATTGGCTTAATTTTGTTGCCCGGAATCCTTAAATATTTAATTAAAATATCAGTCATTGAGTGGCAATATTTTATTAAGGAACAGACTGTTAACGAGATGACGCATCTTTTTCCCATTCGTATTCCGCAAGATTTCTCATTCGACGTTTAGCTAGAAAGCGGGAACTAAAATTCACGTAGACATAAACCAAAAACTTAAGCCATTTTTTTGGATTGCTGAGTAAAGCCAGCATAGCCCCCCAGTAATCCTTAACCTCATTACCAACAAGTTCAGGATATTTGAGTGCCAACTCCATTGCCCCGAGACGGCTTCTGGTTTTAATCTTTATCAGCCAATAAAGATTGGCTGGTCCCTTGACAACGGCCTTGGCATTTTCGACCCGCCCCCTCTCATGCTCTTTAAATAATGCACGTACGTAGCCATCATCAGCAATCAAATCAGGAAACTGGATAAATCGTCCACGACCGGTTTCTGAAAGGGCATAAACTCCAGCCCCGAGCAAACCACTACGGCAATAAGGCATGGAAAGCCAAATATCATAATAGGCTTTAACTGCCCAACTTGAAGAGCTGAAATCCATAACGGGCTCAGGCGAAACAGCTAGCCATGGACCAGTGTTTAATGCTTGCTCCAACGCCTGAAGGGAACCATCTGTCAGGACAACATCGGCATCAATGTATATACGAGGAAAAGACTGGGCATATTTTTCCCCAAGATTCAATGCGCCAGTCTTTGAAGGTACCGAAGTTTCCAAAACGCTAACGCGTGGAGAGAAACTTCGCGCAATTTCAGCAGTATTATCTGTACAACCATTGCATACGACCAGAATCTGAACATCCCCTCCTGAATGCTGAAGGAGCGAGAAGAGAGTTCGACTGATGACCGCTGCTTCATTATGGGCTGGAATAATTACACACGGCATCAATAATATTCACTCAGTTAATAGTAAAGTACACCCTCATGCTCAGAACTCAGGGGTCATTACACAAAAATACGGTTCCCCCTGAAGAAACCCGACCAATGCTAGTTGCTAGTTTTATACCATAACCATACCTGCTCACCTAACAATGAGTCATATAGTCCTTTATCTTTGTTGATACCATGTTTCTCAGGCCACCGACCGGGTCCGGGTATACAAGTACCAGCTCCAGCCGGACCATACAACTTGCCATAGTCAAGGGCTACACCATTATAAGGGGCACACGTATCAGGCTTAGCCAGCGCGCCAGAGCTCACCCATCTTTCCACGTACTTGAACAAGGTATCACTCTTCCAACTCGCCTGCAGACCAAGCAAATACACAGCCAAGGTAGTATATTTCCATGGCTTTGCAGTGCAGCAATACTGGTAGGATTGGCCAATTTCCCATCCGCCACCATCTATCCGCCCATAGGGATCACGGCAATCAGAAGATCCCGACCCAGTGATTGTGGATTTCCAGGCCCCATAGTCGGACCCGCAATCACGTCCATACAATGGCGTATTGGTAACAGGGCTTAAATAAACTTGCGTATCTTCGGAAAAAGACGATAACGCTACTGCTTTTTGAAAACCTAGGTCACCAAGCAACCAACCTGCGAAAAGTATGGGTAATTTTCTACCGTTACCATGACCACCATTGGCAGGCCATGTCGCCCCATTCTCAGCCATACTCCGTAAATCAACTGCCATTTGTAAATAATTTATCAGTGCAGCTTTACTATCGGCATTGTCAAGTTTGAAATCACTCATGAGCATCCTGATAAGATAGATAGCGTTATCTCTTGCAATATCTCCACCATAGTCAGGCATATTTTCAGCCGGATGAATAAATCTGACAGTATAGTTTTCCAGATGATCCAACTGCACCCGTTGATATCGAGCTTTAATATTTCCTATTGGAATTTTGGCAGTTTCAGAACAGCACCCAACCGGTATCTTCGAAAGACTTTTGCTAGTTATTTTATCCGTCCCTAGAATAACTTTTGTTTTCCCATAATACCCTGGCCTGAATATAGTTTCTGAATTTGCAACCGGCTTCGCCATCACCGTCAAAACAGCTGCGTGGCTTAAACAGGGACGACAAGCCGTAGTGCTTTCTGGAACACTAACAGCCTTAACAACTGAAACCACACCAGATAAATTCAGCGGCAAGCTCGGGGTCAATGTTGCGTCATATCCAGGAACTCTTTTATCAAACCCTTGCTTTGTTTTTGACGATGGGTTGAGCTCAAAGCCATTTAACCCCTGCGCTGAAGCTGGCGTAATAGATGTAATCGTAAGAGTCGCTTCCGGATATGGGGTAACCCAAACGTCACCATTTGCAAACTGACCGCATGCATATGGTTTATCAAATTCAAAAACAATATCATTGGCAGCAGACTTTGAAGATGGATAAGTAACGGAGGAACAAACTCGCCCTGACGCAGCCCAAGACTCAGCAGATGAACCAAACAGGAGAAAACAAGGCATAAGCAAGCCCAGCATTTTAACTAATGTATTCATCGCAATTCTCCTCTACATCTAAAGACAGACAAACTCCTTCCAAGCCAGGTTCTATGTTTAGTTTTTCATCAACAGCCGTCAATAGCCCATATGGGCCAAACTCCTAGTTCATACAGTTACTATTGATGAGCATGCGCCCAATCCCACATCTGTTCGCCAAGAATATCGCTGTACCCACCACCATCAACATTCAATCCATCTTTATCTGTAAAGCGACCCACTCCAGCTATGCAATCTATCGATCCATTCATCGGTCCAAAAGTCTTGCCGTAATTATCTGGTATGCCATCGTATGGAGCACATGAGTCAGGTATAGCCCATGCGCCATGATCCACCCAGCGATATACATATTCTAGAAAATTATCGTTTTTCCATAATTTCTGAATTCCTAACAATCTTATTGCCAGTGCCGTATATTTCCAAGGTTTAGCCGTACAGCATTCCTGATAAGACGCACCTATCTCATACCCGCCACCGTCTATTAATCCATAAGGGTCACGACAGTCTGCCGCTCCCGAGCTATACAGAGTCGTCTTCCAGTAAGCCGCATCAGTGCATTCCCTCCCGTATAACGCCCGGCCAGCTCTTTTACTATAATAAATCTGCGTATCTTCAGAAAAAGAAGATAACAAAACGGAGAGCCTGAAACCGTTATCTCCAAACAACCATCCCGCAAAAAGTATTGGCAGCTTTCTGCCGTTGCCATGCCCGCCATTAGCCGGCCAGGTGGCACCATTTTCAGCCATGCTTCGCAGATCTATTGCCATTTGCAAATAGTTGATCAACGCTGCTTTGTGCACCGGTTTAGCAAAACTGAAATCGCTCATCAGCATTCTCAACAGATACACGGCATTATCTCGTGCGATATCTGCTCCATAGTCCGGCATGTTGTCAGCCGGGTGCAGAAATCTGACGACAAAATTCTCCAAGTGATCAAGCTGTACGTTTTTATATCGTGCAGCGATCGACTCAAAGCTCACATTCTTGGCTTCAGTACAGCAGGTGATTGGTATTCGTTTGAGGGCACGACGAGTTATTTTTTCCGTCGCTATAAAGGATTTAGAACTCCCGAAATAACCGGGCCTGAACAAGACTGTAGATTTTAAAACCGGTTTCGCAGTAACTGTTAAAACAGCTGCGTACTGCAAGCAAGGCCTACAGTCTGTGTCTGCAGATGGAAAGCTGACAGCCTTCACAATCGAAAAATTACCTACTGCCGGCAAAGTCAATGGCAAGCTTGGCTGAAGAGTCTGATCGTAACCGCTTATCCTGCTATCGAAGCCTTGTTTGGTAAAAGATAGCGGGTTGACCTCAAATCCATTATTTCCATTAACTACATCTATAGCGGGAGAAATCGAAACAATTTTCATGGAGGCTTTAGGAGAAGGGCTTACCCACCAATCCCCATTCGCAAACTGACCACACTTATATGCATCATCAAAAACAAATTCGATGTCGTTCGAACTGCCAGAAGGGGCTGAATACTTGATGCTGGAGCATGTCGCGGCTATTGCAACTGTTGATGAAAACAGTATGACCAAACCCGCACCCAAATACTGTAGAAAAACTTTCACCAGGATTCCCCCTTTTCAATTTACAGAAATCTTTCGGAGCCCCCAGAAATATGCCCTAGGGAAGCCCTGAACAAGCCATCGTTCGGAGCTTCGTGTTTTGCAAATTGCCATTCTTGGCCGGATTTTTGTCTGAATCCGACCAGAAACAGCGGATTATCTTCCCAATCACCGGGCTTCC
>Ga0172373_10002397_pt1 | contig 28790 bp, 26 predicted proteins | sample Lak10m_2_FD_114546 | JGI IMG/M metagenome (GOLD analysis project Ga0172373, IMG submission 114546) | Freshwater microbial communities from Kabuno Bay, South-Kivu, Congo - kab_092012_10m | ecosystem: Environmental > Aquatic > Freshwater > Lake | place: Democratic Republic of the Congo...
CACCCGCCGTTGGCGCTTCGAATAATTCTTTATCTGGTGCTGCTTGCTGCATCTTATAGAAAATACCGCGATCAGTAGCTACGATCATTTGTTTATGCGGTAAAGTCTGCGCTGCTTTGATCAGTTGCGAAGTACTTCCCACTGCATCTGCAATATCTACTACAGATTCAGGCGATTCAGGATGAACTAAAACTGCTGCATCAGGATATAGCGCTTTCATTTGTGCAATACCACGTGCACGGAATTCTTCATGTACGATACACGCGCCATCCCATAACAACATATCAGCACCCGTTTTCTTTTGGATGTAACGTCCTAAATGCTGATCAGGTGCCCAAATAATTTTTTCACCCAAGCTATCAAGATGCTCAATAATCTCGACTGCACAGCTTGATGTCACTACCCAATCGGCACGCGCTTTTACTGCTGCTGAAGTATTGGCGTACACCACGACAGTATGATCGGGATGTTGATCACAGAATGCTGTAAACTCATCTACTGGACAACCTAAGTCCAAAGAACAGGTTGCCTCAAGTGTAGGCATTAATACTGTCTTTTCAGGAGATAAAATTTTTGCTGTTTCTCCCATGAACTTTACCCCAGCAACTACGAGAGTTGATGCAGCATGATCACGACCAAAGCGCGCCATTTCTAGAGAATCAGAAACACAACCACCTGTTAATTCTGCAAGCTCTTGAACATCAGGATCACAGTAGTAATGTGCAACAAGAACAGCATCACGCTTTTTAAGCTCAGCTGCAATTTGTGCGAACTTTTCTTGTTTCACTTCTGGGCTGAGGCTATGGTCCTTTGGCTCACCCAAACGATCTAAATGCGCCTGCACAATATTTTTGGCTTCGTTCGCAATTAAATTCGCATCATTCATAAAACGTCTTCTCTATCCTGCGTGCTTGCATCACAGCAAACATGTAACGTGGGTATCTAGGGTGATCATTTGGGATGAATCACTTCGTCCACATATGAGTGATATAAAAAAACCCCACTGTGGAGGCTTTATTATAACGCATATTTACGAACGATAATCGGCATTAATTTTGACGTAGTCATAAGAAAAATCACAGGTATAAACTGTGTCTTTCGCTTCACCTCGTCCTAAATCAATACGAATCGTGATTTCTTTCTCAGCCATCACAGCAGCGCCTGCTTCTTCGGTATAGTCAGGATTCGCACCACCATCCAAGCAAATCTGTACATCACCTAACCACACTTGAACCTTACTGCTATCTAAGTTTGGAACACCTGCTTTACCAATCGCCATTACAATACGCCCCCAGTTTGGATCAGAAGCGAACAAAGCTGTTTTAATGAGTGGTGACTCAGCAACACTATAAGCAACATCACAACACTCTTGGGTATTGGCTCCGCCTTCCACCTGTACCGTAATGAATTTAGTTGCACCTTCACCATCACGAACAATCAATTGTGCTAAACGATTCATAATACGCGCAAGTACATCCAGCACTTGTTGGTAACGAGGGTCATCTTGTGATTCAATTTTCGCACCACCAGCTAGACCTGTTGCTACAAAAATACATGAGTCATTGGTTGAAGTGTCGCCATCGATTGTGATGCGGTTAAACGAATGTTCGACAGTCGTTTGTAACAGTTGCTGAACAAGTACTTTTGATATTGGTGCATCTGTTGCAACAAAGCTCAACATGGTTGCCATGTTCGGGCGAATCATACCCGCACCTTTACTGATTCCAGTCATGGTGTATGTCACACCATCAAGCTCAAACTGTTCAGATGCACCTTTCGGAGTAGTATCTGTGGTCATAATGCCAGAAGCAGCTTCAGCCCAACGATCCGCATTTAAATCATTTAATGCAGGCTGAATACCTTGAACTAAACGCTCAATCGGAAGTTGCTCACCGATTACACCTGTTGAAAAAGGTAGAATCTGATTCGCTTGGACACCTGCTAATTCCGCTAATTTGGCACACGTCGTTTCTGCATTTTTATGACCTACAGTTCCTGTTGCCGCATTTGCATTACCAGTGTTAATAATCAAATAACGTGGTGTATTTTCTGCCAAGTGTTTTTTACTAAGCAAAACCGGCGCAGCAGCAAATGCACTTTGAGTAAATACACCTGCAACATTTGAACCTTCAGCAAATTCAAAAATGACTAGATCTCGTCGATTTGGATAACGTACATACGCCTCAGTTGAGCCAATTTTTACACCCTGCACCACATGCATAAGTGGCATTGTTACGTCACCAACAGCCATTTTTAAACTTCCATTCAATTTGTTATGAAAAAGAAAATGAATACATACCCTATATATGAGACTCGGAAAGTTCATCTACAACCTGCGTGGTATTTGTAATATCCCGTTTCTGCGATAGATAAAACAAATGCAGCAAGTGAACAGGTTTTGTAGATGACAATGCCTTTGGTTACTTTGGACGAAACCAAAATAACTCGAACCGAAGGTTATTCCTAATATTGGATTACGCTAAGCAAGACACCGCCTAGCCAATAACTGAGTTACGGTTCAAGTCATAAAATATGTGGATTCATATCTGTTAAATAGCTTATTCCAAAAAGCAATGAAAATCGAGTATTAACAATACAGATTATGGAATTTGACTTTGCTCTAAACTGAGTAAAATCTGCTTCTTATCCAACCCACCAGCAAAACCAACTAATGCCCCACCTGATCCAATCACTCGATGACACGGTGCAATAATCGAAATCGGATTCTTACCATTAGCAGCACCCACTGCACGTACAGCTTTTTCATTACCAATCTGGAGTGCAATCTCTTTATAACTACGTGTTTCCCCGTAAGGAATCGTCAATAAAGCCTTCCAAACCTGCTGCTGAAAATCAGTGCCTTGAAAATCAAGAGGTAAATCAAATTGTTGGCGCTGCCCTACGAAGTATTCTTCTAATTGTTTTTTAACTCGCTGTAACATCGGATGTTGATGATCTTCTAAGGGCTTTGCTAAACGAACTCTTTTATGATCTTCATTATCCCACATGACTGCAACTAAAGCCTGGTCATGTGCAACCAGTTTTAATGCACCTACAGGAGAATCCATATACATATAAACCAATTGCATTAAAAATTCCCCATAGGCTTTGTTCTATTCAGCTTACTCAATCCGATAAGATGCTGAATTTTCTTAATTTGAAGACAATTTCATTAAAATCAGACCAGATACGATCAACACTGCTGCAATCATTCGCATTGCGGTCATCGGCTCATTCAAAATGAGAATACCCACCACGAAAGAGCCAATCGCTCCAATCCCTGTCCACACCGTATATGCTGTACCTAAAGGAAGTGAACGCATTGAAATCGATAATAAAACAACACTTAAAATCATGAAAACAATAGTCACGATGCTTGGCGTTAGCTTTGTAAAACCTTCAGACATTTTCATAGAATATGCCCAAATAATTTCAAAAATACCCGCCAAGATTAAAATTGCCCAAGCCATTTTTAACAGTCTACTTTATCAATAGTCAGGTCGTCCCAACGTGATTCTTTGCAAGGAGGTCGTCCTCCTTAGTTGAACAGTTTACTGTAAAATGCGCAATTGTGTGAATTGTTGTGTATTTAGACAACTTAAACAGTTGAAATAATTAAAATTACTTAATACAACTATTACTGCCAAACGATACTTTCAACTTTCATGAGTTCACAAGCACCATTCCCTGTATCTTCTCGAGATAGAGAGCTTTTCCATCGCCAGCCATCTGAAGCCTGAATCTCAATCAATGAACCTTTTAAATAAACCAAATCATCTTTTTTTATCTTCTTCATTTGCGATGCCACAGAAGGATTTGCTGGGACTAAATGCATGTTGGCACTATGTGTTGCAATCTCTCTTAATGAAATAGGTGGCTCATTTTCAACTTTCCAATAATACCAACGATTACTTTGAGAAATATCAATGTGCTCATACACTTGCGGTTTCGCCATCTCTCCCCAACCGACCGCAATGTCGATCGGTGAAAATTCAGCTTCTCTTCCCCAATGATAATCTTCTTTGGATAAGACACGGAAAGAACCTTCATACTTTTCTAATTCAATGATTTGAACATTCTGTTGTGTCTTGAGTTGATCTAAATCAGGAACAGGTTTTAAAAAATTTGTCCAAATTAACCATGCAAATGCGACTGCTAATACCCAATACATCCATTTAGGCATCTCATTTATCCCTTTTGTTTCGTATCGCATTCATCCATTGATTTAAATGCTGAAATATAGTCTTCAAAAAAATCTGGAATTGATAAAAATAATTATGCTTAGATGAATCTATAGATTTCTCTTGTATCGAATCCTTATGTCGATCAATCATGATCTGAATCGGTTCGTAATGCGACATGGTTTGTTGCAATTCCACCCCTAAATTCAAACACTCAAGTTTATAAGTGAGCTGAGATAAATCATCTCGATGGTACAACGTGAGGTGCTTACAATCTAAATCGATATGATGCTCGATTAATACTTCCGAGAAAGGAATTAATGCTTTTCTGATTCGTTGTACATCCTGATCATCTTTCATCAGAGGAATATAATAATAGCTCACCTGCATAGAACTATTATCGCTCCGCTGTGAATCTGAAAAAGACGATTGATTGCTAATCTTTTCGAGGGAATCTGTTATTACTGTTATTTGATTGTTTTGTTGTTCTAAAGCCATTTATACACCATCAATGACTCAAAAAAGATACTGCTAGTATAAACCAACAGTATCTCAGTAAAGTGACTTTTTAGACAAAGTATCAGAACTTTAGCGTTAATCCCGTAGCATATAACCAACCCTTTTCACTTTCAGAAGCAGATTGCCATGGTGTTTGCTCCGCACCTTTATGATAAGCATATGCTACATCTACAAAAGGCATAAGTTTTTTATTGATCTCATAACGCACTTGTACGCCCGTTTGTAGTTTAGATAACCCTGATTTTTTTGCATATTTTGATTCATCACTCAATACCACATCTGCATTCAAATAGGGTTGAGCAATTAACTTTTGTGTAAATAGCAAGTCTCGGCTAGTTTCTAAACTCAACTGCCATCGCTGATCTTGTCCAGCAAAAACATAAGCTTCTGTTTCAAAGAAATATGGTGCTAAACCATGCAAACCGAATACAGCACTCCATTGATCTTGTTCTAGCTGATGTTCTGGTTGATATTGATAACGCACACCCGCCTGTATATCCCAAAAATCTGCAATATTTCTGCTATATAAAGTCATTGCTTCAGTTTCAGCTTTTTCCGATTCAGCCTTTTCAACATGGGCTTTGATAAAGATTTTATTTTCATCTGTACCCACCCATGTTTTTAACTCGGTGCTTACACTACCATTTCCATCTTCATCTACCGCCCAAGCATTTTCTAAACTGGTTGACTGGTATATTTGCCCGCCATGTTCGTTATGATGACTATGTTCTGCATCTTGAACATCGCTTGAATATACAAGTTTGGACTGTTCATGTTTCTGATGATCCGTCTTTGACGTTTCCATCACAACCGTCTGTTGCTGTGAAGCTTGATTCATCTGCAACATTTGATTATGAGCTTCATGGGCATGGGCAAATCCTCCCAAAGAGGATGCAATACCACTCACCACGATCAACTGTGTATATCGTTTCATCTTCGAAGACTGCTTAATGATGTGCATGGCTTTCTCCTGTCGATGGTTGAACTGGTGTAGATGTGGGTTGAGTGGCTGTTTTTGCCTCATTGACATTCGCAACAATCAACTTACTCATCATTCCTGCACTCATGTGATAGAGCAAATGACAGTGAATCGCCCACTCTCCTAATTCATCAGCTGTCAGTAATGCAGTTACGGTTTTACCGGGTGGTACGATCACGGTATGCTTATTAGGCATATCGGCTGCGCTTTGTCCATTTTCTAGCTGCATAAACATGCCATGTAAATGCATAGGATGTGCCATCATACTTTCATTGACAAACTTCAAACGAATTCGCTCACCGTACTGCACTTTCAATGGTTCAAAATCTTTATCACTGAATTTTTTACCATCAATTGTCCAAATATATCGTTCCATCGTCCCACCTAAACGAATCACGAGTTCTCTTTCTGCAGCACGCGTATCCGGCTGAGGAGTTAATGCTTTTAAATCGGTATATTGCAATGCTTTATGTCCAACAGGTGTGGATGCATTTGCCCAACCTTGAACAGCTTGTGGTTTATGTTGGTTTGTTACGGACATAGAGGATTGTTGCTTATCCGAATGATGATGCATCTGGCTCATATTCATGTCGGTATGAGATTTATGGTTCATATCTCTCATATCCATTTCACCATGCGCATTATGATTCATTGTCATCTTACTCATCTGAGTATGTTGGCTATGATCCATTTTAGACTTATCCATTTCAGCATGCTGGCTATGATCCATTTTGCTCGTTTCATCTTGCGCATGCGCTCCATGTCCCATATCGTCCATGGTCAATAATGCACGTGGACGCGCTGCCGGCATCGTCACGGTCTGTTGTGCTGGCTTCATCTCATTCTGCAATGACGCGATTGCAAAACCAGACCGATCAATTGACTCTGCTTGGATTTGATAATGCGTTTGAGTTGGTTCAACAATTACATCATAAGTTTCTGCTGCACCAATTCTAAATTCATCGACTGGAACAGGTTGGACAGGCTGACCATCAGCACTAACAACCATCATTTTTAAATTAGGAATTCGCACATCAAAAAAAGACATCGCCGAAGCATTGATAAACCGTAAGCGAACTTTTTCTCCTGCTTTGAAAGCACCTGTCCAATTTTGTTGTGGTGTTTTCCCATTCACTAAAAAGGTATAACCAGTGACATCTGATAAATCAGTTTTCAGCATGCGCATCTGATTCCACATCGAACGATCTTGCCATGTGGCTTTCAAACCTTGATCTTTCAGTTGTGACCAAACATCAGCGACTGTTTCACGTTGATTTTGATAGTACTCCGCTGATTTTTTTAGATTTGCCATGATCTTGTCACTTTTCGTTTCATGGAAATCGGAAAGCATCACAACATAATCACGTTCAGCATTCTCATGTTTGGCTACAGGCTGTTTTCCTTTGGGATAAATGACCAAAGGACCATATAAACCATCCTGTTCCTGACCTTTACTATGTGCGTGATACCAATAAGTTCCGTTTTGTCGTACTTTAAAACGATACTCAAAACTACCATTAGGCTTAATACCTTTAAAGCCATTGAAGCCCGGAACACCATCCATAAGCCCTGGTAAAAGTAAACCATGCCAATGCAGAGAGGTATCTTGATCTTTAAGTTGATTATGGACATGAATGACCGCTTCATCCCCTTCTTCAAACTCCAGCAAAGGCGCAATAAATTTGCCATTCACTGTAATTCTTTGAACAGGTTTTCCTGTGACATTCACCATCTCTTGGTTGATATTAAGATGATACTCTTTGATTGCAGCCATGCTATAGGGCGCGAATAAGAGACCGAAACTCGCAATAACGCCAGCATATAATTTTGAAGACATCAAATAATCCTAATCTATTGATTCATCAAATTTCCCTAACTATAAGAAGTTAAGAAAAGACTGAGTGGCTGATAGATTAGGCTTTGGGAGGACGAAGAATTTCTTGCCAATATCCAGCTAAGTGTCGAGCTTGATATGATGTTATTAGATGAATAGGTCGTTCAAAAACAGATAAAGCAGATAGTTCAGGTATATTTTGATCGAGTGTAAAACTCACCGTTTGACAATGTGATGGATGATTACAATCTTCACAATGTTGCTGATTTGGCACTTGTTGGTCATGACATTTAGTCATACTCGTCATGTCTTGATGTGCCATTTGCATTTGATGATGCTGTTCACTTTTCATTTGCATCTTGTGACACGGCATATCCTGAGTAGTTACAGTGGATTGCTCAGTATGAATTGCATGTAAAGCTGCAACGGCGACATTACTCCCCCCCGATGAAAAATATCATCAGGAACACAAACCACATATGTTTGTATCTTTTGAGATGTAGCACTGAATATTCCTATCCACAGATCAGAATCTTTATCTATATAAAGCATAAGTTGTTTCATAGTTATGCACAATCATGTTTATGTTCAAATTATGCAATATTCAACAACTTTAAACAGAGTGATGCTGTTTTATTCTACAATATTTGCAAAAATCGTTCATGAGTAAAAATAGAGCAAAATAAATAATTTAGCGCACAAAAAAAGGACAAAAAATTGTCCTTTTTCGTTCAAACTGCTGTGAATATAAACAACTGAAATCATTTTTTTTATTTTAACAACATCTTATCCACTCGCTTATCAACATGGTTATCCACGTAGTTATAAACAAAGTTATCCACAACCCAGTGTAAAAAATAGGTTAAATAGACTAAATTTGTTTTGCACCAACTTTAGCCAACTCTGCACGCATTTGGTCGATCACTGTTTTGTAATCTGGTTGACCAAAAATTGCTGAACCAGCAACAAACATATCTGCCCCAGCTTCTGCAATTTCTCGAATATTTGCAGGTCCTACACCACCATCCACTTCTAAACGAATATCACGGCCACTTGCATCAATAATTTGGCGTGCTTGGCGAAGTTTTTCTAATGTCATCGGAATAAATTTCTGCCCACCAAAACCAGGGTTTACACTCATTAATAAAATTTGATCCACTTTATCTAAAACATAATCAAGATAATGTAATGGTGTCGCAGGGTTAAAAACTAATCCTGCTTTTGCACCACCTGATTTAATCAACTGCAAAGAGCGATCAATATGATCTGTCGCTTCTGGGTGGAAAGTAATGATATCGGCACCCGCTTCTAAGAAGTCACCAATCATACGATCCACAGGAGAAACCATGAGGTGTACATCAATTGGTGCTTTGATACCGTAATTTTTTAATGCTTTACAAATACCTGCACCGAAGGTCAGATTCGGAACATAGTGATTATCCATCACATCAAAATGTACAACGTCTGCGCCTGCAGCTAGAACTTTTTCTACATCTTCACCTAAACGAGCAAAATCAGCAGATAAAATTGAAGGAGCAATGAGATAAGGCTTGGACATGGATAACCTGACAATGACGAAGGAATGATTCTGTGATTATAACAAATTCATCCTGTTTAGGGCTGTTAGAAAGTGATTATTCGAGCATTGCAAACATGCAACACCACGTTGCAGAGTTACTATTTTTTTATCATTGGTTATTTGCTAAGGTAATTTTCGATACAAAAAATGAAGTCGTATGATGAAGAGTACTACACAGATTGAAACAGTCGAAGGTAAACGAATCGCTAAACGTTTACTCAATCACTGGAAACATAAATTTGAAGTTGAAGAAACTGAAATCTATTCAAAAATTTTGATGCCTACTGCAACGGTGACACTCACAGCACAACAGCAACACTTAGAGGTCATCATTGAAAATCAACAAGATGATGTCGAGCGACTAGAGCAAGTTGTAATAGATCATTTGAATCGAATGGCTCAGCAGGAATTCGCTGCCAATTGGACCCATCAAGAATAAGAAGCTCATAATGAGCTTCTTTCAAAGATTAAGCATTCTTTTCTAATTGAATAGCATGAAATTGCAAATGATCATCGATAAAGCTTTGAATAAAATAGTAGCCATGATCATAACCTTCATGCAAACGTAAAGTAATATGTTGGCCAGACTCTAAACAAGCTTGTTTAAATTTTTCAGGATTTAACTGCGCAAAGAATTGGTCTTCTAAACCTTGATCAATCAGAATTTCTTCAAATTGAGCCCCTTTCTGCTGCACTAATGCAGTTGCATCGTGTTCTGCCCAACGTTGTTGATCCTGTCCTAAATATTGACTAAATGCCTTTTCACCCCAAGGGCAAATACTTGGTGCACAAATCGGTGCAAATGCCGAGACCGATCTAAAAAGTTCTGGGTACTTAAATGCTAATGTTAGGGCACCATGACCACCCATTGACAATGTACTTTGTGTAGTATGCTTCTACAATGTGCTGTGAGAACTATATGGAATTTACAGCAATTTGTAAATACACAACATTGTTAGAGAAAGGGAACATGCGTAATAAATCACAGTCTTATTTCCTCAATTCACAAGCTCATATCAACTTTATTACGGAATATCGCCCAACATATTTTGATTCTGTAACTGATAGCTTTGAACAAACGGAAAGCATTTATTGTCCGCGATTCCCATCTTTAATCAAAAGTGATAATACTGTTTGGCACTTTGCTTCTATCTATCTTAACAATTTACTTATAGCTCAAAGGAAGAGCACAGCATTGTTAGAATCGGTTGCTTCCGATCTTATAGACTTTCTGAGATTTCTTGAGCATACAGAATTAGATATTTTACATTTACCTCCTAAAGCTGAAAAAAGAGTCACTTATCAATTTCATACATCGCTTCTACAAAGAATTCGACTAGGCTTAATTTCACCAAGTACCGCACGTCAGAGAATGAATAGAATATTACGGTTCTATGATTTCTTAATTTCAGAAAATGTCTTTACACTCGAAGAATTAAAAAATAGGCCGTATGAAAAAATTAAGACCTATGTATCTTGCGTTTCATCGACAGGTGATATTTATAAAAAGCAGGTCGATAGTTCAAATCTAAAAATTAGACATAGCCCTCGCCCATCATATGGTGATGAAATCATCGATGGTGGAAGACTTCATCCGCTTACACCAAATGAAAAAAATATTTTTCTACGGTATTTAGAACAATACGCTTCAAGAGACTTTCAACTTATTTGCTATATGGCTTTATACACAGGTGCAAGGTTACAAACTATTTGCACTTTAAGAGTAATGCATATAAAAGAAATGATTTCCAACCAAAAAGTAAATAGTATTGATGATACCTACACTTTAAAAGCTGGCGGAAAATCAATTATTGATACTAAGAATGGCTATGAGCTTAATTTAAAAATACCAGCTTGGTTAATTAACGATATAAATCAATATTTATGTTCCGAATCTTGGAAAAAAAGAGCAAGTCATAGTTTCTATAAAATTAACGATATGAATTATATTTTTCTTACAAAATATGGGAATCCCTACTACACATCAATAAAAGAAATTGAAGATCATAATCTTCAACCCTTTACAAAGAACACGAAGTATTCGATACATAAAGGTAATGCAGCCAGACAATCTTTACTTAAGTTAATATATCTAATGCATAAAAATAAAGAACCTATTAGAACATTTACATTGCATGATTTACGGGCAACTTTTGGAGTCGATCTATTACTCTCAGCATCAAAGCATGTCAATGATATGGATCAAATTTTACCCTATATACAAAGTAGAATGGGGCATCGTAATATAATGAGCACCATGTATTATGTTCGTTATATTGCCTTTTCAAACCTTGATAATGAGTCTGATAAAAAGTTTGAAGAAATTTTATATAAATTCGATAAGGTAAATGATTAATAATGTTAGTAGAACGAAATATCAAATATCTAAATCCTGAAGATATCGAAATATTTTCGACATCTTACCTACCAAATATTGTAATGAAATTAGATCTAGTAGGATCGATATCCTATTTAGACTTTGGCACAATTTTATATAGAAACCATAGTGTTGTAAGTACAAAAACTCATACAGCATTAGTGGAAGAAAGTTCTTTATTTATTGAATTGATTGAACCTCTGCATGAGTACTTTTTAGATATGTTAAAAAAATACTCACATGCTACAATAAAACATTATTTTAAAGTTACAAGAAATGTAATTAAAGATTTATATTCTATTTACGAAAATATAAATTTAACTGAAAAAAATTTGGCTTTAAATCTGTATAAAGAGTATACACAATTTTTAATGATTGATAGATCAACTAAACTTAAAAAATCTATTGCAGATATGGGCAATTACAATAGAAAGCAAAATTTTTTAGCTGAGATACTCTCTCGTGCATTAAATACTAATATACAAGAAATAAAAAATAGCTATATAGAAATATCTTCAAAACATAAAAGTCATAATCAACCAGTAGTTGAAAATGATTTTCAGTCATTTTTTAGATCAAATGAAAGTATTTTCTTGATTCTAAATTTAATTTTAACTACAAATATGGTCTCTCACTTGCCATTAAAATTCCATTTAGATCACCTGAATATCTCAGTAATTATTGAAGATTTTTATAATATACAGGAGCAAAATACTTATCAAATAAGTACTATTAAACGTAATAAAATCAAAATGATTAACTTAGCCTTTGCTGCATTTGTAAATTGCTTTACTTCCGTCTCTGCTATTAATTTCTCACAACTTCTAACTTTAACAATTGATGACTTAAAAAACTTGGACTCATCTACAAAAGGAGTCAGAGTAACTACTATCAAACCTAGAGCAGGATATAAGAAAATCGAACTATCCATTCCTTTAAAATTTAATAAACTTTTAAATGAATTTTTATCATTTAGAAATTGGGTTAAGAATCATTTCAATTTCCCCCTAAGAGAAAATTTATTATTCTTAGGATTAAATAATCCATTAGCTATAAATCAAAAAAATGAATTAATTTCTTACAGTGAGAATCAACACAATCTATATCGCAAGTGGTTCAAAACAAAATTTCCAGAAATTAATTGGATACCTGTAAGTAACCTAAGAAGCACAATTGCAAATATCTATCATAATGAGAGTAAGAACATACAAGTTGTGGCTAAAAAGTTGGGTAATACGCCACAAGTTGTTAGCTCAGCCTATAGTGAAGCGACAGAACAACAAGTTTTGTCAGAAATGACGGATACTTTTCAGAACATTGCCAATACAGCACCAGTCATTGCTCATACTCCAATAACGGTGAAAGTAGATATAGTAAATTCTTTAACTACTGATATGGGACACTGTTTTTCAAAAATTCCCCTACTCAATAGTAATTATCAAAATATAGATCTAGAAAAACCCAATTGCTCAAATCCGGTTTCCTGTTTATTTTGCGAAAATTATGTCATCCATACCGATGAAGAAGATATTCATAAACTTTTATCTGCAAAAAAAGTTTTTGAAATGGCTAACTCGAGCCAAAATTCTGAGAATATTTATCTCGTTATACAAAAAATCAACGATATTCTAGATTATCTAATCCAATATAACTCAAAAACTGAGCAAGAAATCTTTCAAATTTCCCAACTTATTAGTAAAGGAAAACTTACCCCATTTTTTGAAATTATGTTGAATACGTTAACAGACTTAGGTGTGGATTTTTATGAATAAAATTCCTGCAATTGCTCATACATTTGGAAATTCTAAACAAGATTTTAATCGCCATCCACAAAGCAATACTCTTATTAGTCTAAATGATTTAGGAGAGCCTTTAAGCTATTTTGGAGACTTAATTTGGGACTTAAGTTGTTATGCTCATATTTATACTCAACAATCACTCATCGATTTTCGCCTAGATCATTCTTCTCCAAATAAAGAAACTCTTTCGAATCAAATTAAAATCATCTTATTTTTTATTATATTCTCCAGAAAGAGACGAGATAATAATATTACATTAGCATCTATTAATAATAGTTTCTTTATGATAAGAAAAATTGCCTATTTATGCTTAGATTTTAACTGTGATTTTACAAAAATAAGAAAAAATGGATTATTTCTTAAGGCCTTAAATAATCACTTAGTGAATTTAAGTTGGGAAAGTAAAAAGAAATATATAAGTATATTAAATTCAATAAATAAAGCAGGAATGCTATATAAAATTGAAAACTTTGGTTTTGATGAAAAATATATTCAAGAAATAAAAAATGCTCAACTTTCTGAAATGAAAGAGCATAAGCAAACTCTTCTAATTCCTTCAAGAATATATGCACAGTTCATTACATCGAGTTTATCATTTTTTAAAGAGACATTACCTATAATTAATAGTATTCATCAACTCCTAAGTGAGGATGACTTTTATAAATTCAAGTATGAATCAACCCATTTAAAACCTAAATTTTTCAAAAATCTAGTAGATAAATATCATCTTAACGAGTATTTCAATAAATATAAAATTTATCATAATCAAAAACTTATTTTCTTTCTACAATCTATTCAATCACTAGGTGGATTCACTTTACTTTGCTTCAGTGGTATGCGTCGCTCAGAAGCATTAAACCTTAATTATCATGCATACCAAGAGGTAAAAAGAAGAAATTTACCCTCAGCATGGATATTAAAAGGAACCACAAGTAAATTTACACAAGTTGGTGCTGTAGCAACATATTGGGTTTCATCTAGTGTGATACAAGATGTGATCCAAACATTACAAAAACTTGCAGAAATTCATATTACTTGGAGTAAAAAGCGTGGATATACATATGATTTAGATATCGATAATTATCCTCTATTTCCTTCTTTCGCCAATAAACATGAAAAAGCGTTTCATCCTATTTTTAAAATGCCATTAGGAGCTTTCGTAGAAAATTTTGATTCCATATATAGAAATATTGACCCTATTATCTTTACTGAATCTGACTTACACGAGCTAAATACTTTTAACCCTTTAATTAATTGGTTAGAAGAGTATAAGTTGGAGATCGGAAAACCATGGAGATTTACTCCACATCAATTCCGCAGATCTTTAACTGTATACTGTGCAAGAAGTGGTTTAGTTAAAATACCGACCTTAAAACAGCAATTGAAACATATCACTTATGATATGACTCTGTACTATGGTAAGAACTATATGAATGCACAAAATGTCATTCAACATACAAGTCTTACAGACTACCAGTACGAAACAAGTTTAATTAAGGAGTACAAAAATCAGACTCTATATGAACAGCTATCAAATTTTACAAAAGATGTTGTTCAAAAAGATACGCCATTATTTGGAGGCGAAGGTACGCGTCTTCAGGTACTTAAAGACCAAAAGAAATCACCTTTATTTTTAACTGATAAAAAGCAAACTGAAAAATATATTTTTGAAGGAAAAGTTGCTTACCGTAAAACAGTTTTAGGTGGCTGTTCTCGAGTTTCTGGTTGTAATAAGTTAGGTTTTTCCTATATCACTGCATGCATACCTTGCTCTTATTCAATTTTTAATGAAGATTCTATAGATGCACTTGAATTGGCAAGGGACTCATATACTAAAATTGCTCAAGAAAAGCTGGATAACAATCAACCAATCTTATACGAACAATATATCCAAGAAGTTAAAGCTGTAGATCAACTTCTCGAAAAAATTCGTCATAAATATATTGAGGTCAAAAATGTCTAAAGCTTTAATTAACTTAAATGAAGCCTTAAATCGTTTGATTTCTAATACACCCATTCGTGTTCCTAAAGGCTCTAAAATAAATAATGATACGGTAGCGTTGGAGGCTGGACTTAAAAGAGGAGCTGTAAAGCGTTCTCGTCCAGAGCTTGCTGAATTATTAGATGATATTAAAGAAGCAGAAGCGAAAAGGCTGGGCAAAGAATACAGTAAGAAAAACTCAAAGATTGTGATGCAAAATGAGGCGTTAAAGCTGAAGCAACAACTAAAAGAGCTTCAAGAAAAATATGATGCTCAACTTAGCCAAATCAACACTTTAATATTTGAAAACCATCGATTAAAACGAGAAATTGATTTCCTAAATGAGGAAAACAACAATAAAATTATTAACTTCAAAAAATAGTAAGAATAGAGTTATCAATTATGAAAAATTGGTTCATTGATGAGTTTTATACATTTTTAGAAATAGTACATAGGCGTAAAGCAATATTACTTGTTCCTTGTCTTGGTATGATTTTATTTATTTTACTAGATACATGGATTCAACATTTACTTCTAGAATCTGCAAATAAGACATCACGGTCTATTATTGATCTGACTCCTATTTTCATAAAATACTACGAAAGAATGCGTCGTATCGCTTTTTTCGAAATAGTTCTTATTGGTAGCTTCTTATGGTCAATTAAAGAATATTTAAAAATTAGAAAAAGACTCTATTAGTTAGTACTAGAAAACATATCTGAGAGACCATGTTAGGGTACTAGAAACTTGAGATCAACTTTCAATACCTTTGCAATTTGTGCAAGTTTTTCGACTGTCACACTCACCTCACCACGTTCAATTCTACCTAAGTAACTACGATCTATCCCAGTCAAAAGTGCCAATTGCTCCTGACTAATATTTTCTAGCTGACGCATACTTCTGATTTTAGAACCTATGAATTGTGCAAGCTCTTGATTCATGGCTAATGCCCAAATACAAGAACTATCAAGAATTGAAGGTTCTTAATCCACGGTTTATAATCCTCATATTTAACTATGAAGCTACTACCCTATTCTCAGCTACCATTATTCTATGAAATAACTGAGGTCATCAGAAAGAATCAAATTCAGTCTTGGCAAGCTAATGACTTTTGGAAAAAAATTAAATTAGAGTTTGACGTAGATACCTCAAATGCTAATTACCAAAACGTTTATAGGTTTATACATAGACTAGTACGAGGCGGTTTTTTAGAAATTGATTGTAAAAAAAATGAAATGGGATGCTCGACTTATTCTGAATCGTTAAAAATGCATGAATTTCGGGAACAATTTTGTCAATATGACAATGAATCATTTCTAAAAGTCGAGAAACACTACCAAACACTTGAAAATAATATTCAGCACTTAAAGGACGAAATTGATGCTATAAATGATCTAAAAATAGAACTTCCTGAGTTTTCTTTTGAATTCAATCATCTTCACACAGCTAAAATTGAAGAGCTCACGAAACTAAAAAGCAGATTAATTGTACTCACCCAATTAATAAACAGTATGTCAAATGAAAAAAATCAACACTTGGGTCAAAACATTCAATTAGAGTAATATGAGTCATTATTTATCTTGTTTTTTTCATAACCTATGAATGCCGTTGAAATTGAAGCAGCCGTCTCCGAACTTGCTGAAAAACCGTTCGATGCTCAAGAGTTTGCTTATGACTTTTTAAGAGCTTTTGGCAATAAAGAAACTACAATAAAAAAGCTGCGTGCTGGTCAAAGTAATTCTTCAGATATTCAAAATGGGGTTCTACAAAGAAATTATATTCACATAGCTATATGTGATCAGGACTCAGTCACTCAGACTTTAAGTACATTACGAGAAAGTAAAGCAACAGAAAAAGCCAAAGCAAAATTTATTCTTGCTACAGATGGTGTGGATTTACAAGCTGAAGATCTGATTTCTGGTGAAACCATCAGCTCTGCTTTTTCAAATTTTGCGGAACATTTTGGTTTCTTTTTACCTTTAGCTGGTATTTCCACAATTCGGGAAATTAAAGACAATCCGATTGATGTACGTGCAACGGGACGTTTAAATAAACTCTACATCGAATTATTAAAAGAAAATCCAGATTGGGCGACTGAGGAACGTCGTCAAGACATGAACCATTTCATGGCACGTTTAATTTTTTGCTTCTTCGCAGAAGATACTGAAATTTTCCAACCCAGTGGCATTTTTACTCAGACCATAGAACAAATGTCCGAACGTGATTCAAGTAATACCCATGAAGTGATTAGTACTTTATTCCATGTAATGAATGTAGACCATTCAGAGCGTGATAAGACCAAACTTCCTGTGTGGGCAAAAAGTTTCCCTTATGTAAATGGTGGCTTGTTCTCTGGCAGTACTGAGGTGCCTAAGTTTTCTAAGATAGCCCGTACCTACTTGTTGCATGCTGGCGAATTGAACTGGCAAAAAATTAATCCAGATATTTTTGGTTCAATGATTCAAGCAGTGACCAATGATGATGAACGTGGTTCATTGGGGATGCACTATACCAGTGTGCCAAACATCTTAAAGGTGTTAAACCCACTATTCTTAGATGATTTAAACGACCAATTAGAAGCATCAAAGGGCAGTCCTTTAAAGTTGCTTAATTTACGCAAACGTATTGCACGGATTCGTGTATTTGACCCTGCATGTGGTTCAGGAAATTTCCTCGTTATTGCCTATAAAGAACTACGTAAAATTGAAGCTCAAATTAATGAACTGCGTGGAGAATCTGGACGTACAACAGATATTCCATTGACGAATTTTCGTGGTATTGAGATCAATAGTTTTCCTGCTGAGATTGCACGTTTAGCATTGGTGATTGCTGAGTATCAATCAAATGTTCAGTACTGTGGTCAGATTGAGGCACTACAAACAGTATTACCACTTTCTAAAGAAAATTGGATTATTTGTGGTAATGCTTTACGTTTGGATTGGTTAAGCATTTGTCCGCCAACAGGTAACGCTGTGAAAGTTGTTGCGGATGATCTATTTGAAACTCCTTTAGAACAGACTGAAATTGACTTTGAAAATGAAGGTGGTGAAACATATATTTGTGCAAACCCTCCTTATAAAGGTAGTAAAAAGAGAGATAAAAAATTAACAGATGATTTGGGTTATGTATTAGCACCGCTGCAAAAAGTTTGGAAAGATAATGATTATGTAGCAGGTTGGTTTGTTAAAGCTGCTGATTTTATAAGTAAATCGAATGCAAAGGCAGGCTTAGTTACTACAAATAGCATTAATCAGGGACAGCAAGTTGAACTTTTATGGCCTTTGATAGATCAGTTTGATGTTGAAATAAGTTGGGCTTATAGATCTTTTAAATGGTCTAATTTGGCGCAAAAAAATGCAACTGTCATGGTGTCAATTATTGGGCTTCAAACTAAGTGCAATTCAACTAAAATGATTATTGATGGTGATTTTACTAAGTCTGCAACTAGAATCTCACCATATCTCGTAGATTCCCAAATTGTTAGTATTAAATCATCTAGAATTAATTTATCTAATCTACCTTTGATGAAATTAGGGAATATGCCCTATGGAAAAGGCCTGTTGATCAATTCAACAGAAGATAAAAATGAAATTATTAATGCTTTCCCTAGTTCAAAGAGTTTGATTAAACCTTTTGCTGGAGGACAGGAATTTCTACATGCTAAAGCGAGATATTGTCTATGGATCGATGATGATCAGTTTGAAGAAGCAGTAAAAAATCCATTAATAAAACAGAGAATTGATGAAGTAAGAGCTCAACGTGAAGCTAGTACAGATGCTAGTGGGCAAAAGCTTGCTAATAAACCTCATCAATTTAGAGAAAGATATGAAAGTCAAAAGCACTCTATTGTTATTCCTAGGACATCTTCTGAAAATCGAGATTATCTACCTGTGGGTATCCTTCCTAAAGAGTGGATTCTTTCTAGCGAAACATTTGTGATGTTTGATGCATCTATCTATTGTATTGGATTGTTATCGTCAAAATTGCATTTGATATGGCTTGCTACTACATGTGGCAAGATGAAAGATGATTACAGATATTCTAATACATTGGGATGGAATACGTTTCCAGTTCCAAAACTCACCGAAAAAAACAAAGCGGATTTAACTCGTTGCGCTGAAAATATTTTATTAGCTCGGGAAGCACATTTCCCTGCAACAATTGCAGATCTTTATAATCCTGAAAAAATGCCAGAAAACTTACGCCAAGCACATGAAGAAAATGATGAGGTGCTAGAGCGTATCTATATTGGACGCCGCTTTAAAAATGACACAGAGCGCTTAGAAAAACTATTTTCAATGTATACAGAAATGACTTCAAAACAAGCTGGGAAGAAAAAAGCATGACAACTTCAGAAAATCCAACAAACCAACGAATTGTCCCTGCTGTTTCCATTAAAACAGCTTGTACAGGAGCATCAAACAAAGCCAATGAACTAGGCATGCGTCCAATGCAGGAACGTGCCTATGATAAACGTGGTGAGCAGTACCTACTGATTAAATCTCCACCAGCCTCAGGTAAATCACGAGCATTAATGTTTATTGCTTTAGATAAATTGGCCAATCAAGGGATTCAACAAGCGCTTATTGTGGTGCCTGAACGTTCTATTGGTAGTAGCTTTGCTGATGAAGAATTAACGAAGTATGGCTTCTGGGCAGATTGGAAAGTACAACCGCATTGGAACTTATGTAATGCTCCAAATGCTGATGATGAGCGAGTTTCACCAAAATTAACAGAAGCCATTGCTGAGTTTCTATCTAGTGAAGATAAAATTTTAGTATGTACACATTCAACATTTAGGAATGCTGTCAATTATCTAGGTGTCGAGGCTTTCGATAATCGACTCATTGCGATTGATGAATTCCATCATGTGAGTAGTAACCCAGATAATAAACTGGGTGCACAACTCAGTCAGTTTATGGAGCGAGACAAAGCGCATATCATTGCGATGACAGGTTCATACTTCCGTGGCGATTCTGAAGCAGTTTTATCACCAACCGATGAAAATAAGTTTGAGACCATTACCTATACTTACTACGAACAGCTGAATGGTTATACCTATTTAAAAGCACTGGACATTGGTTATTTCTTCTATACAGGAAAATATACCGATGCTGTAATGAAAGTATTAGACCCTAACCTAAAAACAATTATCCATATTCCAAACGTCAACTCCAAAGAAAGTACCAAAATTGGTAAACATCTTGAAGTTGAACATATCATGGATGCGATGGGGACTTGGAAAGGTGTAGATGATGAAACAGGTTTCCATTTAATCGAAATCACAACCGAGATGGGCAATAAGCGCACTTTAAAAGTTGCTGACCTTGTGGATGATAGTGATGCTGCAAAACGCTCTAAAGTGCTGACGGCACTCAAAGATCCAAAACAACGCTTTAACCGTGATCATGTAGATATCATCATTGCATTAGGTATGGCGAAAGAAGGCTTTGACTGGATTTGGTGTGAGCATGCCTTAACGATTGGTTATCGGAGTAGCTTAACTGAGATTGTTCAGATTATTGGTCGTGCAACTCGAGATGCTGAAGGTAAGCACCGTGCGAAATTTACCAACTTAATTGCTGAGCCAGATGCGTCTGAAAAGCTGGTTGTCGAAGCTGTAAATGATATGCTGAAAGCCATTGCTGCGAGTTTGTTGATGGAACAAGTATTAGCCCCTCGTTTTGAATTTACGCCTAAAGATCAAGGTGCATTAGATGGCTTTGATTATGGTGAAGATGGTTATCAAAAAGGCAAAACAAACGTTGGTATTAATGGTAAGACAGGACAAGTTCATATCGAGATTAATGGCCTAAAAAAACCAGAATCTGAAGAAGCCAATCGTATTTGTAAGGAAGATTTGAATGAAATCATTACTGCTTTTGTTCAAAATAAATCTGCAATTGAACGTGGGCTATTTGATCAAGAAAACATCGTACCTGAAGAATTAACTCAGTTAGTATTGGGGAAAATTGTGCAGGAAAAATATCCAGAGTTAGAGCCTGAAGATCAAGAAGCAGTAAGACAACACGCCATTGCCGCATTTAATTTGATTCAGCAAGCGAAAACAGAGCTTGAACAAGCCCAACAGACGCTAGGAGGTACAACGGCTGGCCCTAGTGGAGGGGAAAATCCAGACGATAAACCAGAATCTAACTTAGCGTTTATTCAGGGTGTTAAACGCTTTATGAATGTAAGAGATTTGGATATTGATTTGATTGATCACATCAATCCGTTTGAATCAGCTTATGCCGTACTTTCTAAAGCAATGGATGAAGCAACATTAAGACAAGTCCAAGCACATATCTCAGCTAAACGTATCAACCTAAGCCCTGAAGAAGCGAAGGAATTGGCAATTCGAGCAGTGCAGTTCAAAAAAGAGCGAGGTCGATTACCTGATATCAATTCTCAAGATGCATGGGAAAAACGTATGGCTGAAGGGGTTGCAGCCTTTGCTCGATTCAAGGCACAAGAAAAAGCGAAAGCGAGTTCTTAATTAGGAGAATCAGTGATGGAACGACTGACAGATGATCAAATTCTAGATGAACTCGAAATTCAACTTGAGTTAAAATCGCAAAAGGTCTTAACGCCTTTACAGGAACGTTTGATTTCTGGGTTTGAAGAAATTAATCATTTCTTTGAAACCCATCAGCGAGTTCCATCACATCATGCTGATGCAGATATTTTTGAAAAATTATGTGCATCTCGATTAGATAAAATCAGACAGAATTCTGAAATGAAATCTGTTGTTCTATTCTTAGACAAATTCAATCTCTTAGGTTAAACAAGGTAAATTTATGGCTGATTTTTCTGATGACGAATTATTGTCAGAGTTGGGAATTGATCTAGCACCAGTTAAATCAGTGACCTATACAGCTAAAGAAGAACGTTTAATCTCTGGCTTTGAAGAAATCATTCATTTCTATGAAGATTATAAAAGAGTGCCATCTAATACGGCCGATACTGATATTTTTGAACGTATTTATGCTGTGAGATTGGCACAATTAAAGCAATCTGATGAAGCGAAAAAGCTTTTAGCTGATTTTGATCAATATGGATTGCTGTCTGATTTTAATGATGAAAATGCTGATGTCGAGAATTTAGAAGATGAAGATTTACTCTCTGAATTAGGCATTGTATTGGAAGATGAAGAGAATATTTTTGTCTTACAGAATGTGAGAACTCAAAAAGAGCGTGATGCAAATGAGCTAACTGCAACTCGCAAAGTTTGCTCAGATTTTGAGGTATTTAAAGAGTTTTTTGCTCAAATTGAAAAAGACTTGGAACTAGGCGCACGTATTACAAAACCTTTTGGCAGAGATGCTAGTATTCAATTAAATGACCTATTCATTCTTGATGGTCAAATCGTTTTTGTAGCTGAAGTTGGTGAATATTTTAAAGCTCCCAACGGTGAAAATGATGCTCGTTTAAGAGCTATTTATTCAAATGGAACTGAAAGCAACTTATTAATGCGTTCTTTAAAGAAAGCGTTAAATGAAGATGCAGCAGGAAGACGCATATTGGTCGTGAACAATACTGGTCCGTTATTTAATCTAGAAAATTTACCACAACAAAAAAACGAAATTGAAATCAAAAGTGGCTCAATCTACGTGTTACAGAGTCTATCTGAGTATTCTTACATCAAAGAAAATAAAAATATTATTCACAAAATTGGTGTGACTACAGGAAAAGTAAATAAACGAATTACTGAGGCAAGAAAAGATCCAACTTACTTGCTTGCGGATGTTGAACTGGTTGCGAGCTACGCATTGCCTGAAAATGTAGTGCCTCATAAGCTAGAAAAGCTTATACATAAAGTTTTAAAGTCTGCACAGCTTAATATCTTTATTAATGATAGATTTGGCAACCCAGTAAAGCCACAAGAGTGGTTTTTAGTTCCTTTAAATATTATTGATGAAATTATAGAAAAAATTAAGGATGGGACTATACAAAATTTTGTTTACATACCAACATTAGGAAAATTAGAAAATGTATAATCTTAACAAGAACTTCATCTACTAAATATTTTAAAGAGAATGGAAAATCAAACATTTTGTAAAAAAGGTCTAGCTAAAGTTATACATAAAGGTGATTATCTTGGTATCCCTAAAATTAATCAAATTGCTTATGGGGATACTTTACTAGAAGAAGCCTTTATATCAGCACAAACAAAATTTTCATTCCCAGCAAATCCTTTAGCAACATTTCAAATAAAAAATAACTTAGTTTATAAATTACATAGACATAGTGATAAAATTGTTGAAAGAAAACTTACTTTAAATCTACGTAAGGCATGTAATATTCAAACATCCAATCGTTCAAATATAATACAAAATCTTAAATTATTATTAAGGGAAGGTGTTCCATACAGAATATACCGTTTAGATATTAGTAAATTTTATGAATCTATCCCACACTATTTGATTTTAGAAAAAATTCATACCAATCATGTTCTTTCACCTAAAACAAAATTACTTATTAATCATCTCTTAGAGATGCACCAAACAAATGGTGGAAGTGGCGTTCCTAGAGGTTTACCTATTAGTTCATGCATTAGTGAGTTAGTAATGCAAGACTTTGATTTTAAGTTTAATAATGATAAAAATATATTTTTTTATTCAAGATATGTAGATGATATTATTTTAGTTTCTTCAGGAGAGGAGGATAAAAAGAGATTCTTACAATATCTAAAAAACTCTTTACCAGAAGGATTAACCTTAAATTCAACTAAAAAAGAAGTCATTCCTAGAGTTTCACCTCTAGTAATTGTTAAAAATACTAACCCCAAAAAAATTATCCTTAGTTTTGAATATCTTGGCTATAAATTCACTGTAAGCGACCCATATAAGAAATTTGACACCAACTTTCGAATTGTAGATGTTGATATTGCCACAACCAAGGCTAACAAATACAAAAAAAGAATATCTAGGGCATTTTATGATTTCGCAAAAACTAATGACTGGAACCTGTTAAAAGACCGCATTAAATTTCTTACTGGAAACTTTCAAGTCTTTAATCCTCATATCAATAAAACAAAATTAGCAGGAATTTTTTACAATTATCCTGAAGTTCAAAATGATGCAAAAAATCTTAAAGAGTTAGATCATTATTTAAGAAGAATAGTTTTGGCAAAGCATGGAAGACTCGCTATCTTACTAAGCCCATTACTTACTTCTAAAATGAAAAGAGAACTTCTGATAAATAGTTTCATCAAAGGTCATAGTGATAAAAAATTTATCCATTTCTCTCAAAGCCGTATTAGTCAAATTAAGAAATGTTGGAAATACTGAGTTTAAATCATGCCAAAAAAAAATATTATCAAGTATGGTGATTTTGATAGAGTTCTGATAACAGAGACCCTTCCATATGAAACACCTATAATATTTTCAAATGACGGTTTATATAATCGTATTAAAAACATTGAAAATTCTTCAGACTTTGAGAAGCAATTGATAAAGAGTATTGTTTTTGGTGATAATCATTTATTGAAGTATAAATCTACTAAGCCTTACCTTTATAAAATTAGGAAAAACTCTTTAGAATATAGAAGGCTTGCTCTATTACATCCATTGTCTCAATGGAAAGTACGAGAATTTTATAAAGATTATAGCAAGTTAATTCTCTACTATTGTAATAATAGCCCAGCTTCTATAAGAACTCCTAAAGCTATTGCGAGTTCCTTCTTTTCCAAAAGTTCTTGGGAGAATATTTATAAATATAAAACTGCTTCATTTACGTCAGAAACTATTGATGGCTATGCTAAACATACTCCATCCTTCTTCTCATACAGAGGCTATGATCGTCTTTACAAATTTTTTAACTCAACTGATTATTTTGCACTTGAAAAGAAATATCAAGTTCAAATGACCTTAGACGTCTCAAAATGTTTTGATAGTATTTACACCCATTCAATAGCATGGGCGACTAAAGATAAAGAATTTATAAAAGCTTATATCAAGCACAAATGTAGCTCATTTGGTGATGATTTTGATACGGTTATTCGTCATGGAAATGATAATGAAACTAATGGTATTCCTATTGGTCCTGAAGTAAGTAGAATTTTTTCTGAAATAATTTTTCAAGAAATAGATAAAATAGTCATAAACAACGTCAAACAGAAAGGTTTTGAGTTCAATACTCACTATTCGTTCCGTAGATATGTCGATGATGTGTATATCTTTGCCAAAAATGAAGAGTTAGCAAAAAAAATATATAGAATGTATTCAGATACATTAATGAAGTTCAATCTTCATACTAATACATCAAAATCCACGATTACTTTTAGACCATTTTCTAGCAGAAAGTCACAATTAATTTATGGTGCTAATGATCTTATTAACTCATTCTTCGAAAAATTCTTAGAAAAAGATCAAAACAATGGTCTAAAACCTAAAATTATCTATTCATCTTGGAGACTTACTAGATCATTTATTGATTCTGTTAGAAATTTATGTGGAAGTAATGAAGTTACTTATGATGAAATATCCTCATTTTTTATTTCGTCCGTTAATGAGCGTATAAAAAGATTAATAGATGTAAAGGTTGAAATTGAATCTAGTGAAGCCTCAAATTATGCTAAGGCTTTAAAGACTATATTAGATGTACTGTTTTTTTTATACAGTGTAGCTCCTTCTGTTAGTTCTTCTTATAAACTAAGCACAAGTATTATTTTAATTACAAGATTTACTAGATCACTATTAGTGGCATATGAAGAGGAAATTTGTCATAAAATTTATAATCTTACAGTTAAACTACTTCAGGATGAGTCTCAAGGGCGTGATTCAGATCCTATCTCAGGTTTTATTCATTTAGAAAATATCAATATACTTTTATCAGTCCGTGAACTAGGGGATTATTATCTTATCCCCGAATCCGTTATTAATGAAATATGTTCTAATAAAGACTTTTATTCATACTTCACGGTAATTTCCTATCTTTTTTATATTAAAGATACTCCATGTTATAATAATATACGCACATCATTAATCAATTATCTACGCATACAGTTTTCTGATTTGACTGATATAACGACCAATAGTGAAAAAGCACATTTACTTTTAGATGTCTTAAGTTGTCCTTATATTCCCTCAAAATTTAGAAAACAATGGATAAAAGCGATTGCTAGAAACATTCATGTGACACCCCCAAAAAATGATACTGAAGCTAATATCATAATTGACCACATGACTGAAAACACATGGCAAATCAATTGGTCCGAGATAGATTTACTTAACTCCTTAGAAAAGAAAGAGTTGAAGCGAGCGTATTAGTTATATAGACTTAGGCTCAGGATGCAAGTTAGCCCTCTTCTCACATTAAAGAAATTTAGTGTGCTCACCTGCAAAAACAGGTCTCTATTATAAAAAAAGATATCATACGTTACCGTTTTGATATCTTTTTGAGTTTTATGAGTGTTAGCCGTTAGGTTATCCACACACACAGAGGGCTGCTTGTTTCCTACCTATTATTCATGTGAAACTTAATATGCTCTTCAATAAAGCTAGCTATAAAATAATAGCTATGATCATATGCTTCCCTCATATTTAGAGTAATTGGATATTCTTTATCTTTACACGCATTTTCAAGAAACTCCGGTTTCAACTGCTCATTCAGGAAAGAATCTTCCGTACCTTGATCAACTAAAATAGGCATCTTCACAGAACTTAATTTGATTAATTCAACAGCATCATATTGAGACCATAAAGCCTGATCTTCGCCTAGATAAGCAGTAAATGCCTTTTTCCCCCAAGGTACTTGAGTGGGTGCCACAATTGGAGAAAAGGCTGAAATACTTTTGTAAATTCCAGGATTTCTCAAGCCAATTACTAATGCGCCATGACCACCAGCACTATGCCCCATAATGCTTTGAACCTTATTCGTAGGGAAGTTTTGATCAATTAAGTTTCTTAATTCGTCAACGATGTAATCGTACATTCTATAGTTTTCTGACCAAGGCTCTTGAGTTGCATTCACATAAAAGCCCGCTCCTTGTCCTAGATCATAAGCTTCATCATCTGGTATATCCTCACCTCTTGGGCTTGTGTCAGGAGCAACAATGATTACCTTGTGTTTAGAAGCATATTTTTGTGCCCCTGCTTTAGTAATAAAGTTTTGTTCATTGCAAGTAAGACCAGAAAGCCAATAGATTACAGGTAATGTTTCATCTTTCTCATGTGGTGGAATATAAATTGCGAAGTTCATAGAACATTTCAAAACTTCAGACTGATGTTTATATACTTCTTGCCATCCATCGAATGAAGCATGTCTTTCTAATCTTTCCACAGAAGTATCCCTCAAAAACAAATTATTAATTACATGGTAACTTAATTATTCAAAATGTATGTGAAATCTTCGATTAGAAAATATGGAATTTCTGATTAGGAAATTTAATATTTTATAGAAAAATATGGATTTTTTTATGGATTTCTTATCAACTTAAATAAAATCTATAAAAATCAGCAAGCTAAAGTATTTTCCATATTTTCAAAAAAACATTGTTTAATGTGTCCAAAAACCCCAACCTGATTTTCAATGATTGGAAATTCTTGCAAAACATGAGCATAGAGTTCATCAACAATGTATGACTCCATTTGATAATGCTCAGTCCAAGGTTGTTGAATCGCATTAATATAAAAACCAGCACCCTGCCCAATATCCCAATGATCGCCTTGAGCAACGTGCTCTCCACGTGGAGATGTATCAGGAGTAATCAAAATAAGACTTAATCTTGCTGCCATGCGTTGTGCATGTGCTTTTATTGCAAATGTTTCTTCAGTACACGTAAGCCCTGCAAGATAAAAAAGCGCAGAACAAGGTTTGCCCTCTAAAGCAGCTGGTGGGAGATAAACACCAACGCGACTTGAGCCTTTGAGGTGTTGTGATTCAAGTTGATAAATCCTTTGTTCACCTTCAAAACAACGATTTTTTTGCAGTAGCTGCATGTTGATCATCCTGTGTTTTTGTAATGTCTGTTGTTGTAATATTTTGAATAGGGAATAAATATGGTTCTAATTGCGGCAGCATGAGTTCCATATTACGACCAATTGACCATTGTGGTTCAGATGGCTCAAAACCTTGTGCAGTTTCCCACTGTGTCACCGTTTGTTTGGCTTGTTCAAAGGCTTTTTTCATTGAAGACTGTTCACGCATCGCCAAATCAAAAAAAGCTCGACCGAAATAAGTATAATCTGCTTCATTATTACAGCCAAAAGAGGTCTTATCCGCTGCTGATGCAGTAATAATCAATGTTTCTGGAGACTGTAATGCGGGAATAAAACTTCCAGAATAGCATGCAGAAATTACAATCACTCGCCAACGGATACCTGACTTATCCAGAGTTTCACGTAACCATTTTGGATCGACCTGACCTAATTCAAGTGGTGCATTTTCTAGTTCAAAATGATTTTTTTCACCATGTGATGTCATATAAAGAAATAAAACATCACTATCACGATTCATCTGTTGACCGATACGGCGCAAAGCAAGCTCGATACTTGTCTTTGAAGCTATTGGTACTTCTAAACGCGTGGCAGGGTTATTGA
>Ga0172373_10002399_pt1 | contig 28774 bp, 24 predicted proteins | sample Lak10m_2_FD_114546 | JGI IMG/M metagenome (GOLD analysis project Ga0172373, IMG submission 114546) | Freshwater microbial communities from Kabuno Bay, South-Kivu, Congo - kab_092012_10m | ecosystem: Environmental > Aquatic > Freshwater > Lake | place: Democratic Republic of the Congo...
GTGTTTGCTGGTGTTACCGTAATCGTGCCTGTTGCATTTACACTGCCACAGCCTCCGGTTAATGGAATAGTATAATTAAACGTGCCGCTTGCGGTTGGTGTTCCACTGATAGTAATCGTGTTGCTTGCCCATGCTGCTGTTACGCCTGCAGGTAAGCCCGTTACTGTTCCTATTCCGGTTGCTCCTGTTGTAGCATAGGTAATGTTAGTTATGGCTGTATTAATACATTTTGTTTGCGCGTTTGTGCCCACAGCAGAAGTTAAAGTAATGGTAGCGCTAGGGTTAACAATTAAGGAACCGCTAACATTACTTGTTGCAGTACCACAGGTGCCACTTACTATTACATAATAATTAGTAGCGCCAACTGTTGTTGAAGGTGGCGTATAAGTTGAACCGGTTGCCCCTCCAATACTGGTGCCTTGCGTAGATTCTTTAATGCAACGAACAGTTAATCCGCGTGCCTTGTAGACTGGACTCATGCCTGCATTGCTGCTACTGAAGTCGAGGAAGCGAGAATTAGTACTGCTAACTGTACTACTCCAATAGTAGCCGCTGGTACCAACAAGGAAGAGCGCGCCAGTACTGTTGCCGCGGTAGCCCGACAAAGGCAATTTAAGCGGAGAGGCAAAAGCACCTGTTGAGGTATTGGTACTGCTAATTGGTGCCTGCACCCAACTTAAAATTTCATCATTTAATTCAGTTTCTGTAGGTATGCGGTAACCACTTGGGCATGGGTTATTCACTCCATTTACTCCTTGCCATAAATTGGTGTTTTGTGGGTTACGCCAATCAAAAGGCGTGTTTGGTGCAAAAATAAAATTACTGTTCCCGGGTTGGTCGCTGCTACTTAAAGTAGATGTTGTTGTTGAGTTTCTACACTGGTGGCCATCGCTTCTTCTACCCCATTGGTACAAATCGCCGTAAGCATTAGCATCGGTGCTGCTTGTTGCTACCTGGCTCGCGCCAAGGTTTCTATCCATCCAAATTTTACCTGTATAAGGATTTGAAACTTCCACCACTGCTGTTGGACCATTACAAAATACAGAGCCCGAAGGGTATTGTGGCGGATTTCCACTGTACCACTGATAGGTTAAATTATCACCTGTAGCCGTTACGCTTAATGGCGAGAAGCTGCCATTTAAACAAACCGTTTGTGCATTGGTATTTTGAGAGGTAATTGTAGTTGTTGGGTTTACCGTAACCGTAATGGTTTTGGTGCTTGTACAACTAATGGCATCGGTAACCGTAATGGTATAGGTAACTGTTTCGGCAGAGGTGCCGGTTAAGCTAAGTGTATTGTTAATGGTAGCTGTAGTAGATGCTGTGGTAGATTCACCGTTTACATTGGCATTGCTTTGCGCCACCCAAGAGTAGCTGTATGGAGAGGTACCACCACTAACTGTAATTGGTATATTTAATGCCGTACCGCTACAAATGGTATTTGTTGTTGCGTTGCCAATTACAATTTCTGTTGGTTGGTTAACTGTTGTAGATGCACTTGAAGCACAACCAAAATTATTGGTAGCTGTTAAGGTGTACGTACCTGCAGGTATGCTACCCAAATTTTGTGTTGTTTGCCCACTCGACCAAGAATAAGTAAACGTAGAACCACCTGAAACAGATGCTGATATGTCGCCAGTATTAGTTCCAAAACATTCGGCGTTGTTTACAGTAAATGTTATAGCAGGATTAGGGTTTACGGTAACAGTTGCGGAAGCAGATACAGAACATCCTACAGCACTTGTACCGGTAACTATGTAATTTGTAGTACTTGCAGGAGTTGCAGTTACATTGGCTGTATTGGTACTACTTAAACCACTCGCAGGGCTCCAGTTGTATGTACTTACGCCTGAAGCTGTTGTAGTTAAACTAGCACTACCTCCTGCACAAATAGTAGCAGAGTTAACTGTGATGGTAGGTGCTGGGTTTACGGTAACTGTGTAAATAGAAGTTGCACTACAACCATTACTATTTGTTGCAGTTACAGTATAAAAAGTTGTAGATGTAGGAAAAGCAGTAACGTTTTGAGTGGTAGTTGAGGATAAACCTGATGGTGGTGCCCAGTTATAAGTTAAACCTGAACAATTAGAAGTGCAGGTTGCACTTAAGTTTGTGGATGAGCCGGTACAAATAAATTGATTAAATGGTGTAGATAAAATAGGTTTAGGATTAACAGTTAAAGAACCAGTACTTGTAGCTGTACCACCGGGAGTTGTTACTTGTATGGTGCCTGTATTTCCATTAGCAACAGTAGCAGTAATTTGTGTACCGCTATTTACAGTAAATGATGCTACCGCAGTACCACCTATACTCACCGCAGTTGCTCCTGTAAAATTAGCACCAGAAATGGTAATATTTGTACCCGGACAAACTGAAGAAGGAGAGAAAGAAGATATTGTTGGAGCTAATACATTTACAGTTAAAATTAATTGCCCACCTAAAACAGACAAAGAACCCGATGTACTAGGTGCTAAACCTGAACCATTAACTGTTAAAGCCCCAGAAGTACCTGTAACACCTGTTGCAGAACCTGTTTTAGCAATTAAGGTATAAGTACCTGCTGCTAAGGCAGAAGTTGTTGTTACTGTTACAGGTGCGTTATTTAAAGCTAAAGCACCAGCAGATGCACCACCAACGGTTAATGGAGCAGTTGCACCACCACCATAAGCTGTAAAGGCAATGCCTCCGGTAGAACCTAAAGTAACACCATCATCTGAGCCAACAGTAAGTGAAGAAGTTGTGTTACTACCTGTAGAAGGAATTGAAAGCACTTGCGATGCTCCGAAAGCTACATTGGCTGTTTTAGCCGAAACATCAAAAGTAGCACCTGATGCAATTGAAATTGTTCCCGAGCTTGAAATAGAACCTGAACCACTTAATGCTAAAGTACCAGCAGAAATACTTGTATTCCCGCTGTAAGTATTTACGCCTGATAATGTCCAGGTGCCGGTACTGGTTTTTATGATACCACCCGTTGAAGTTCCAATAACACTTGTAATAGTTCCGTTTGCAGTACCGCCAAGCGTTAAATCATACGCACCTGATATTGTACCAGTAAGTGTAATATTACCGGTATTGCTTGCAATACTTGAAGCGCTTTCTAAATTAATAGAACCAGGGTAACTAGCTGCTGTTGCTGAGCTATTCGTTATTACACCACTACTTGAAATCCCAGTTCCATTTATTGTGAGTGCCTCGGTTGTTAAAAAGGTTCGACCATTTAAATCTAGTACTCCGTTAGTGTTTACTGTTGTTCCTCCTGCATTTGTACCTAATGGCCCGCTAGCAGTTGCTGCCCCAGCAGATCCTAATTTATAAATACCATTGTTTATAGTAATTGCGCCAGTAAATGTATGTGCGCCATTTACAGTTAAAGTTCCGCTACCATTTTTTGTTAATCCACCAGAACCGGACATAACACCAGTACCTATATTTACTGCATTTGCACCATCTATAGTCAGTAAAAAGCCTCCATTATTAATAGCTCCTGTTAATGATATATTTCCTGATGTTGCTTCTATTTCTGAAGCTGATGCTAAGGTTATTGAACTACCAAAAGAAACACCTGTAGTTGAACTATTAGTTAATGCTCCTGCATTTGATACTCCGGCACCATTTATTGTTGTAGAAAAGCTACCCGCTAATGTAAATCCTGCAAAATCTAATGCTGAACCATTTAATACTGTTAAAACTCCAGTACCTGTTCCTAGGTTTACTGCGGATGCAAGTTGTAATGTATTTGACGTAGAACCATTACCTACATTCCAGTTTACAATAGCATTGATTGTACCACCGCTCTGCGAAAAAATTTGAGTGCCTGTATTTTTAATAAAATTAATTGCTTTAGTTGCGCCGGTACCTGTTAACTTAAAAGTACCTCCAGTTTGTAAAAAGTTACCTGCTAAATTCCAGGTAACATTACCAGTACTGTTTGATAAATCAATTATTCCAGCCGATTGAGAAAAATTACCTCCAATGCTAAGTGTATAATTTGTTGCGCCGGACATTCTTATTTCACTGCTCGCACCAGTACTTAGAATAGTAAAATTTCCATTGATGGTAGTTAACAAACCGGTAAAATTTACAGTTAAAGTTTGGCCAGGACAATTCCATGTGAAATTTCCAAAACTTTGATTAGTACCACCAGAAAGTGAGGTACTTGTAATTCCTGTTATATTACAAGTAGATGCTGCATCCCAGGTAGCGGTTGGTATAGCAAGTCCATTGCAATTATGCTCATACGTACCGCCAGATGCAACCGACATTGTGCCGGTTGTTGTAAAAGTTGTCCCTGTTCTTTTGTGCGTTCCATTTATTATGTAATCTGGTGTTGAAGATCCAGCTGCTATTACAAAAGAAGTAGTCGCACTTTGTGTAAAGGTTTTACCAGAAGCTACAGCACATTGCGCGTTTGAACCTGCCACATTAAAAGTAATCTGTCCGGTTTGCCCTACACTTTCAATAGTTTGTAAACCCGATGTTTTATTTAGATAAATATTTCCGGGAGCAGTAGTTGATAGTGTACCACCTGTATGAATAAAATTTCCTTGAACGTAAAGTGCCCCAGTATAAGTTCCAGTACTTTGGTTTAATATGTCAATATTACCGCCACTAAAAATAAAATCTCCGGCAACATCTAAACCTGAAAATGCGCCTCCTGATAAGGATCCATTTCCGTTATTCATATATATCGAACCGGAAAGAAGTGTGAAATTTCCACCTACCGTAACTTTTGCTGTTAATCCAGAACCACTTGAATAAACTTGCCAAGTTGCACTTGAATTATTTATTGTAAGATTTCCATTACAAATAATATAACTGCCACCAGGCCCGCCTGCGCCACCAGATTGTATCATACTTGAACTTGTCCAAATAACATTATACAATTCGTTCGCGCCCGAAACGCTTAATAAATTAGAACAAGTTGCGCTACCTGATATTTCCAATGTTCCTGCATTTCCATTTGTTCCAAATAAAATTCCTGATGGTAAAACCGCCCCGTTTGCATGATTATAATAACCACCTGAATTTATTTTAATTTCACCACCATTATTAATTGTACCATTTACTGTTAATTTCCCATCCAGGGTTAAGTCATTAGAAAAACCATTTAAAACAGCCATGGTAATTCCTGAATTCACTATTAATTCAGCTCCTGCTAAAATTTTTAATTCATCAATGCCACTTAAATTTGAAGTAACAATTACGGTATGAGTTGATTGAATTGAAATTGTTCCATCACTTGATGTTGGTACAACACTAGCGCTAGTCCAGCTGGTTCCATCAGGACTTGTTTGCCAAATACTCACATCATTCCAATTACCTGAAGACACAGTTCTAAAAGAATTATTTATAGAAATACTTCCTGTAGCTGTATTTGTTCCACCTGTACAGCCACCCGTCATGGTTACTGTATAATTAAATGAACCTAATTGCGTTGTAGTTCCATTAATTTTTACAGTATCTGAATTCCATGTTCCTGTAATTCCGCTTGGTAATCCGCTAAAAGTTGCTCCTGTAGCACCTGTTGTCACATAACTAATTGGTGATATTGGAATTCCGCCCGAAGCAGTTTGATTATTTGTACCAACTGCAGAAGTTAAAGCAATTGTGTTATTCGATTTTATAAAAATAGTTTTAGTAATAGTGACTGTACCACAAGTACCTCCGCTTGTTGTTAAAGTCAAAATTTTATTTCCTGTTTCTGATGGGTTTGAAGTATATGTTGCATTGGCAGGGTCATTTGCATTTAACCATGTACCAGTTCCTCCACTCCAAGTTCCTCCTGTAGCGCTTCCACCTACTGCTCCACCCATTGCAGAAGATGTTTGACCCGGACAAATTTGACTTAATGCAGGACCAGCACTTGCCGTTGGAGTTAAACAAACGGTTAAAATAAGTTCACCTGACACAACACTTAAAATACCTCTGTGTCCTGCAACAACTCCAGAACCATTTATAGTAAGTGTACCTGGCGTGCCTATTACACCTGTTGATGTCCCTCCTTTTGTAATAAGTGTATATGTACCCGCGCTTAAAGCAGTAGTTGATGTTACTAAAACGGGAGCATTATTTAAATCTAAAGCTCCTGCTGATGCACCTGTAACTGTTAATGGTGTGGTTGCACCACCATCATATGAAGTAAATTTAATTCCTCCTGTTGCATCAAGTGTTAAATTTTTACCTGTAGCAACATTAATTGAAGATGTAGTATTACTACCTGATGCACCAATTGAAATTTGTTGCGCAACAGAAAGTGCAGTACCACTTGTTGTTGCTGAAATATTAAATGTAGAACCTGATGCAATATTAATTAATGGGGAACTTGCAATTGATCCTGCCCCACTTAAAGCTAGTGTACCTGAATTAATGTTCGTATTACCACTGTAGGTATTTACAGCTGTTAATGTTAAAACTCCGGCTCCCATTCCAGCTTTTGTTAGATTTTTTGATGTTCCGGTTATTATTGATGCAATTGTAATACCTCCAGAACCGGTAATTTGAATAACATTATCTGTTGAATTATTTAACCCTAAGTTCATAGCAGAAGTACCATTTGTAATAGTATGTGAGAGGGTAGATTGATTCCAAAGGATCGTATTGGCTAATGAATTAAGTGTTACACCATTGAAAAAAAGTGTACCCGTAGTTGTTGAACTATTGCTGATAGATCTTGATGCAGTGGCTCCGGTTCCAAAACTAATTGCACCTAAATAATGAGTACCACCTTGGGTGTTCATATTAATAACAGTTCCTGCATTTGTTGCATTATTAAAATATACTATATCATTATTGGTAGTAATAGTTTTATTTCCAGGAACTACTCCACCAGACCAATTGGTTGTTGTTAGCCAAGCAGTGCTTGTAGTTCCTGCCCAAGTAATAGTTGTTTGCCCCCAGCTTTTAAATCCACACAAAACCAACAACACAAGAAGTGCGTTTAGTAAGTAGTTAGTTTTAATTTTTAATCCGTAAAATTTCATTCCAATCAATTTAATATATTGAGTAATTAACACTACGTTTTTAATAAATAAAGAAACAGCAATAAAAATTTCCTTTTTATCGCCAGTATCTTTATCGTTTTTTACGTTACTAAATTAACAAAATTTTCCTTAAAGTAGGTTAATTTCTACTATTATTTCAGGGCATTAAAAAACCGGTGGCTGAGGCACTCGAAGCCACCATTACTTGAAAATAAATAACATTTCCATCCTCACCCTTCGAGAACCTCAGGGTTCGGAAATACCGGTGGCTAAAACCATCTAAGATTAAAACAGTTTAAAACAAATTACGTTTATTTTTATAGACATAAAACATTTATAATCAAACATTTATGCATTTAAATAAATAATTTGCTATTTAAAAATTACACTTTTTATAAAATATGTAATAAATTAATTACAATTTAAACTAAAAATGATATATTTGTGATTCAAAAAATTAAAAAAATGGCTGAAATAAATTTCGCACAACTCTTTCAATCTCACGAAGTGGCTCTCAACCAACTGAAAACAGGTTTTGATCGTTCTCTGGAAACTGAGATTGAATGGGATCAGCAACTGATTGCTTTAAAAGGAGCCAGAGGTGTTGGAAAAACTACCATTTTGCTTAAATACATCAAAAAAAATTATGGTACAAGCAAAAAAGCCATTTACGTTAGCTTGGATAATTTATACTTTGCGGGGCATACCTTATTGGAATTTGCAAATGAGTTTTACAGAAATGGTGGCGAACATTTATTTTTAGATGAAATACATAAATACGCAAACTGGAGTCAGGAATTAAAAAACATATACGATAGTATTCCCGGCTTAAAGGTAGTTTTTACCAGCTCGAGCATTTTAGAAATACTAAAAGGAAATGCCGATTTAAGCAGGCGCGTTGCTCTTTATCATTTAAAAGGATTGTCGTTTAGAGAATTTCTGCAAATTGAAACCAAGGAGAAATTTCCTGTTTATAAATTAAATGACTTGTTGCAAAACCATACCGAAATAGCAGCTGAAATTACCAAAAAAATAAGGCCGTTAATGCATTGGGCAAACTACATAAACTATGGTTATTATCCATTTTATTTACAAAGCAATAAACTGTATCCAAGCAGATTAATGAATGTGATTAATCTAACTTTAGAAACAGATTTAATTGCCTGCAAGCACATTGAAGCATCGCACATCAATAAACTAAAAAAGTTGCTTTACATGATTGCTACATCAACGCCGTTTCAACCCAATGTGGCTAAACTAAGTGCGCAAATTGAAACATCGCGTGCTATGGTAACACAATACTTTAACCACTTAAATGATGCCAGTTTGGTAAACCTATTAAGGAGCGATGATAAGGGAGATGCCATTTTAAGTAAACCGGATAAAGTGTATTTGCATAATACCAATTTGGGCTTTTGTATTGATGCTTCTGCAATGAATATAGGCAACACAAGAGAAACATTTTTTTTCAATCAAGTAAGCGTTTTACATCATGTGAGCACCCCCAATGAAGGAGATTTTTTGGTTGATGGCAAATACAATTTTGAAATTGGAGGTAAGAGCAAAAAAGACAAACAAGTAAAAAAAACTAAAAATGCTTTTGTAGTAAATGATGATAGCGATATCGGTTTTGGCAAAAATATTCCGCTTTATTTATTTGGTTTTTTGTATTAAAAAAATTTGATTTTTTAAAGTTTCTTGTTTCTAGTTTTAACCAAACTAGAAACAAGAAATAAAAAACAGTAATAAATAACTACACCCCAACTAATGATTAGGAAATTTCGACCTAGGATAGAATAAATTAAAAATAACCAACAAATCATTTATGTTTTAAAGTAGATCAATCTAATCTTACAAACTCTCTAAAATTTTCTTTGTCTATTATTTTTCCATTTGCATGGTAGTGTTCTAAAAAAGCACGAGGTATTTTTTTCCTATCCTTACTTTTCCATTTAAATTCAAAGGCTTCTAGAGTTCCGTTTTTATCTTCTATAAAATCAATTTCTTGTTTTTGAACTGTTCTCCAAAAATAATTTGAAGATAAAACCTGATGGTAAGACTGAGTTTTAATTCGTTCTGCTATCAAAAAATTTTCCCACAATGCTCCTTTATCTGTTCGCAAGTCAAAGGGGTTAAGATTATTAATAATGATATTTCTAACTCCGTTGTCATAAAAATATATTTTACGATTATTCTTAATTTCATTGCGTTGGTTTCTGCTAAAACTATTTAACCTAAACACAATAAATGTTTTTTCAAGTAACTCAATATATTTGGCAATGGTTGCTTTATCTACTTCCAATAAATTAGATAATTCGTTGTAAGAAACTTCGCTACCTAGTTGCAAGGCCAATGCTTTCAATAGTTTTTCAAGCAATTCAGGTTTTTTAATCCCATTAACAGCAAGCACATCTTTATACAAATAACTTATAGTAAGTTCTTTCAGTACTTCGCGTGCTTCCGGTCTGTTATTTATTACATCAGGGTACATCCCATAAATAAGTCGTTCTTCCAACTGATGATGTGCCTCTGCGTAACCTGCATGATCTTCAAATTCTTGCCAACTAATTGGAAAAAGTTGATGTTCAAATTTTCTTCCGGTAAGCGATTCTTGAGTTGTATTGTTAATCTCCAATGCTGATGAACCGCTTAAAAATAATTGTACTTTTTTAAATTGATCAGTAATTAGTTTTGCTGTTAAGCCAATATTACTAATGCGCTGTGCTTCATCAATAAATACAATGTTGTGTTTACCTATAATTGTTTTTAATTTAGTTACACCTGCATTTTCTAGCAGCTCTCTTGTTTCAGGATCATCTCCACTAAAAAAAAGAAATTCTTTTTTCTTCAACAATTCTTCTATAAGAGTTGTTTTTCCTACTTGTCTGGGCCCAAGTAATATAATTGCCTTTCCTTTATGGAACTTTTTTAAAATCTTGTCATATAGCGTTCTGTTAATCATAATCTTATAATTTAGTATATTTTTAGTATTTAAATCCCCAAATATTTATAATTTTTAGTGATTTAATTCTCCAAATATATATAATTTTTAGTGATTTAATTCTCCAAATATATATATTTTTTAGTGATTTAATTCTCCAAATATGTCTAATATTTAGCGATTGTAATCGCCAAATATATGTAGTTTTTAGTGATTTAATTCCCCGAATATATATAATCTTTGGTGATTATAATCACCATCTAACTAGTAATGAATTTGAACCAAGTACTCAAAAAAAAAGAGTAAGTAAATTTCTGTTGACCGACTTGAGAAAAAGTCATTAAAAGAGGATTTCAAAAGCGATTGATTATGTGTGTTTTCAGCTCTTAAAATTGCAAACATTTATCTTTAGCTAATTGTTAGCTTTGAAACAGATCTGCTATTCAGGCATTAATTGGCCTAAAAAAAAATAAACCATACTTTTTGAATAGAGCACAACAGGTAAAATTTATTTTTTTTCGTCTTTGTTTGACTGAAATGCTTCTAAAAACCAAGTAATAAAAGATAAAATTAAACTGAATAAAAAAGCATCCCAAATACTATCAATTGAAAAACCATCAACTAAATAAGCGGCAAGCAGATTTATAAATGTATTGATCACTAAAATAAAAAAACCTAAGGTAATAATGGTAAAAGGAACAGTTAAGATAATTAATATTGGCTTTACAATTGTATTTAAAAAAGCCAAAACAGCAGCTACCAAAAATGCTGTCAAAAAATCATTTTGATCTAAATGAACACCAGGTAAAATCATGGCTGTTATAAGAACAGCCAACGTAGAAATAATAAGTTTAACAATAAATTTCATCAGGAATAAAAAAGTAAAATTAAGAAGGAAGATTGATTGTTTACCAGCCTAAAATCCAGGCAAAAATTAGTGGCGCAACAATAGTTGCATCACTTTCTACAATAAACTTTGGAGTTGATTTATCTAATTTTCCCCAGGTAATTTTTTCATTTGGTACTGCCCCGGAATAAGAACCATAACTAGTTGTTGAATCAGAAATCTGACAGAAATATGCCCAGAAAGGAACATCATGCCACTCCAAATCCTGATACATCATAGGTACAACACAAATCGGGAAATCTCCTGCAATACCACCGCCAATCTGGAAAAAGCCTACACCTTTACCTGAGCTGTTTTTTCTGTACCAATCGCTTAACCAAACCATGTATTCAATACCAGATTTCATGGTTGTTGCTTTAATTTCATTTTTAATGATATACGAAGCAAATATATTTCCCATGGTGCTGTCTTCCCAGCCCGGACAAACAATTGGTAAATTTCTTTCAGCAGCTGCTAACATCCAACTATTTGCTGGATCAATCTCATAATATTGTTTTAAAACTCCTGAATTCAACATTTTATACATGAATTCGTGCGGAAAATAACGCTCACCTTTTGTGTCTGCATCTTTCCATAATTCATATATGTGTTTTTGTAAACGACGAAACGCTTCCTCTTCAGGAATACAAGTGTCAGTTACGCGATTAAATCCATCTTCTAGTAAATCCCACTCATCTTGAGGAGAAAGATCGCGGTAATTTGGTACACGTTTGTAATGCGAATGCGCAACCAAATTCATGATGTCCTCTTCTAAATTTGCTCCGGTGCAAGAAATGATATCTACTTTACCCTGACGAATCATTTCTGCCAAAGATTTTCCTAATTCAGCTGTACTCATTGCTCCCGCTAGTGAAACAAGCATTTTACCGCCCTCTGTTAGATGAGCTTCGTAACCTTTTGCTGCATCAACAGTTGCTGCTGCATTAAAATGCAAATAATGTTTCTCCATAAATTGAGAAATCGGACCTTTATTTTTACTAAATGATGACATAGATTTTATTTTTAAGAGAGCAAAATTAAATTTATTCTCTGATTACTTATTATAAACCATAAAATTTAATTTTGTTTGAACTTTTAAAAGAAGAAAAATTATTTTTATTGAATTGAATGATAGGAATGTGTTACTAAATATAGGTTTTTTTAAATTTTGCTTGAAGATACTCAAACAAGAAACTTCAAACCAGAAACGTTTTCCCCTCTTGGCTTTTTCCTTTTAACTTTTTCCTCTTAAATCAAACAAGAAACCTCCAAACATATTACACTAACATCTTCAAAAAATCTTCTTCAGAAATTATTTTGATTTTTAGTGATTCGGCTTTTTTAAGCTTTTCGGGACCCATGTTATCACCGGCTAATAGGTAACTTGTTTTTCCTGAAATGGACCCACTGTTTTTACCGCCGTTTTGTTCTATTATATTTTTTAATTCATCACGGCTATGTTTTGCAAAAACACCTGATATAACAAATGTTAATCCTTTTAATTTATCGCTGCTTGCTTGCAATTGTTCTTCGCTTAAACTAAATTGCAAGTGATGATGTTTTAAACGTTCAATGATTTTTTTGTTTTCATCATTAGAGAAAAAATTCACAATACTATCCGCGATAATTTCGCCTACTTCTTCAATTTCAAGCAACTCTTCTTTTGTTGCTTTTTCAAGTGTTTCAATGGATTTTACTTTACGTGCGATTTTTTTAGCAGTGGTCTCTCCTACATGTCTTATTCCAATTGCATAAAGAACACGCTCAAAAGGAACATGAGTTGATTGTTTAATCCCATCAATCAAATTATTGGCTGATTTTTCTGCCATGCGTTCAATCGGCAAAAGTTGTTCTTTTTTTAAATCGTAGATATCAGCAATGTTTTTTAATAATCCGGTTTTATATAATTGGTCAATGGTTTCTGCACCCAGGCTGTCAATGTTCATGGCTTTTCTTCCCACAAAATGTTCCATTTTTCCTTTTAGTTGTGGCGGACAAGCATTATCGTTCGGACAAAAATGTTGTGCTTCACCTTCGGTTCTCACTAATTCAGTTCCACACTCCGGGCAGTTTTGAATATATTGTGTTTCACTTGTGTTTTCAGGCCGTTTAGATAAATCAACACCAATAATTTTAGGAATAATTTCTCCGCCTTTCTCTACAAAAACTATATCGCCAACTCTTACATCCAGTTTTTTAATGATATCTGCATTATGTAATGATGCGCGTTTTACAATGGTTCCGGCCAATGCTACCGGTTTTAAATTCGCAACAGGTGTAATGGCACCAGTTCTTCCTACCTGATAGGAAATGCTTTCCAATAAGGTAGAAACCTGCTCAGCTTTATATTTATAAGCAATTGCCCAGCGTGGTGATTTTGCCGTGAATCCTAGTTGCTCCTGATATTTTACATTGTTCAGTTTAATTACAATGCCATCAATATCAAAAGGTAAATCGTTTCGTTTTTTCTCCCAATGATTGATAAAAGAAATTACTTCATCAATACCATTACTTACTTTACTGTAAGACGAAATTTTAAATCCCCATGATTTTGCTTTTTCAAGATTTTCGGAATGTGTTTCAAAATTGATTTTTTCGCCTAACACATAATACATGTAACAATCGAGTTTGCGTTTGGCAACAACAGCAGAGTCCTGCATTTTCATCGTTCCTGAAGCAGCATTGCGTGGATTAGCAAAGGGCTGTTCACCTATTTCCTCGCGTTCCGAATTTATTTCTTCAAAAATTTTATGAGGCATAAAAATTTCCCCGCGCACTTCCACATGCTCAGGAAAATCTCCTCTTAATTGCAAAGGAATGGATTTGATTGTTTTTGCATTATTGGTTACATCATCTCCTTGCACACCATCACCACGTGTAACTGCCTGTTTCAATAACCCGTTTTCATAAATCAATGAAATAGATAACCCGTCAAATTTTAATTCGCACACATATTCAACATCTGCATCAAATAAGGTTGTGCTTTCTAAATTCAATCCTTTTTTTACGCGCTGATCAAAATCCATAATTTCTTCCTGACTGTAACTATTTGCCAGCGAAAGCATTGGATATTGGTGTTTTACGGTTTTGAATTCTTTTGTAATTGCTCCGCCAACGCGTTGAGATGGCGAGTTAGAAGAAAGAAATTCAGGATATTGTTTTTCCAAACCAATTAACTCTTCCAACAACATATCAAAATCATAATCGCTAATTGTGGGGTGCGACAATACATAATAATTATGATTGTGTTTTTCTATTTCAGCGCTTAATTCCTGTATTCTTTTTTGAGCAGTTTCTTTGTTCATATCTTAAATTCGAAAAACAAATGTAAACTTCTAATAGTTTTATTTAAAATCAATTTGGTTTTAGTTTAAAATTAAATTGATGATTAACTTTTTGATGTTTTTTTTTGGATTATATTAAAACTGAATTGAAATTATTTAAAACCATTCTAAATTATTTTTTTTCAATTGTTGTTTTCCGATAAAATAACTAAACTTACACTCTGATTTTAACAAATTTTTTATGGCTTCAACCAATACACCAACTGATTATATTCCAATTGTTTTGATGTTTTTAGTCGCACTTGCTTTTGTTGTAGTAACAATTACTGGAACTCATTATTTAGGTCCAAAACGTAAATCAAAAGTTAAAGATGCCAGTTTTGAGTGTGGTGTTGAAAGCCAGGGGAACGCCCGTTTTCCTTTTTCTGTGAAATATTTTTTAGTAGCTATTTTGTTTGTTTTATTTGATGTTGAAGTTATTTTCATGTATCCATGGGCAGTTAACTTTAAAGAATTAGGTATTTTAGGAATTATAGAAATGTTTACTTTCATTATATTGTTATTAGTAGGTTTCTATTATTTGTTGGCAAAGAAAGCATTGAAGTGGGAAGATTAATTTGATTGTTTAAAAACGTAACGATCTAAAAAATGGGAAAACTGGTAAAAAAATCAAAAATTGAAATAGCAAAAGCGCCTGAAGGTCTCGAAGGACCGGGGTTTTTTGCAACCAAATTAAATGATGTAATCGGGTTGGCTCGCGCCAATTCATTATGGCCATTGCCATTCGCAACATCTTGTTGCGGAATTGAATTTATGGCAACCGTAGCATCCAACTACGATCTTGCACGATTTGGGATGGAGCGTTTGAGTTTCTCACCTCGTCAGGCAGATTTATTGATGGTGATGGGAACCATCGCAAAAAAAATGGGACCAACACTTCGTCAGGTTTACGAACAAATGGCTGAACCAAGATGGGTAATTTCAATTGGTGCTTGCGCCAGTAGTGGTGGTATTTTCGACACATACAGTGTATTACAAGGCATCGACAGAATTATTCCTGTTGATGTTTACGTGCCGGGCTGTCCGCCTCGCCCGGAGCAATACATTGAGGGGATTTTAAAAATTCAGGAACTGGCTAAAAACGAAGATTTGCGCAGAAGAAACAGCCCTGAATACAAACGATTATTGAATAGTTACGGAATAGAGTAATAAATATGATTTTAAATTTCTAAAAATCAGAAATCTAAAATCTAAAAATTACAAAATAGAGTATTAAAATGATTTTAAATTTCTATTGATAAAAAAATCAGAAATCTAAAATCAGAAATCTAAAATAATAATGAGTCAGGAATTACTAAATAAAGTCGGAGATAAACTAAAATCACATTTTGATGCAGATATGCTAAGCGCAGAACTTCATTATGATTTCCCCGTTTTTGTTATTCATCATCACAAAATACACGATGTTCTTTCGTTTTTAAAATCAGATGAAGAACTGAATTTTCATTTCCTTACTGATTTAACTGCTCTTCAAACAGAAGATGAAAAACATTTAGGTGTTGTTTATCATTTGCATAACATGATGAAAAATTACCGCGTGCGTGTAAAAACATTTGTTGACATGAGCAAACCCGAAGTGCCTTCAGCTACTGATTTGTGGCCTGGTGCAAACTGGATGGAAAGAGAATCTTACGATTTTTATGGTGTTCGTTTTACAGGTCATCCAAATTTAAAACGCATTTTGAATATGGATGAAATGGATATTTTTCCTTTAAGAAAGGAATATCCATTGGAAGATCAAACCCGTGATGATAAAAGTGACAAAATGTTTGGAAGATGATTAGTTTTGATTTAAACTGATCTTTAAAATTCAAAAAAAGAAACGCATGAGCAAAAAAGAAATACATAAGGAAAAAGTTGAGGAAAAAGAGTATTCCATTTTGAATCTTGGGCCAACTCACCCTGCAACACACGGAATTTTTCAGAATGTATTAAAAATGGATGGCGAAATTATTGTAGAAGCAGAACCTACAATCGGGTACATCCATCGTGCTTTTGAAAAATTGGCTGAGCGCCGTCCTTATGCGCAAATTACTCCCATTACCGATCGTTTAAACTATTGCTCTTCGCCTATAAACAATATGGGCTGGCACATGACGGTTGAAAAATTGCTAAAAGCAGAATTGCCAAAACGCGCTGAATACATGCGTGTAATTGTAATGGAACTTTCCCGAATTGCTGATCACATTATTTGTAATACAGTTATCGGGCAGGATACCGGTGCAACAACAGGGTTCTTGTATTTGTTTCAGTGGAGAGAAAAAATTTACGACATTTTCGAAAACATGTGCGGTGCTCGTTTAACCACAAACATTTGCCGTATTGGTGGTTTCGATAGTGAATGGAGCAAAGCAACATGGGATTTAATTCATGCATTCATCGAAGGTTTCCCGGGTGCGTTAAAAGAATTCACAAATTTATTAGAGAGAAATAAAATCTTTATGGACAGAACCATAAACTGCGGACCAATATCAGCAGAAATGGCTTTGTCGTATAGTTTTACAGGGCCAAATTTACGTGCAGCAGGTGTTGATTACGATGTTCGTGTTGCCAATCCGTATTCTTCTTACCAGGATTTTGATTTTATTATTCCTGTTGGAACAAGTGGAGATACTTACGATCGTTTCATGGTTCGTCAGGAAGAAATGTGGCAATCATTAAGCATCATCAAACAAGCCATTAAAAATTTACCTTCCGGACCATGCCATGCAGATTTACCTGACTTTTTCTTGCCTCCAAAACAAGAAGTATATAATAACATGGAAGCATTAATCTATCACTTCAAAATTGTGATGGGCGAAACTGATATTCCAAAAGGCGAAGTATATCACTGCGTTGAAGGTGGAAATGGCGAATTAGGATTTTACTTGATCAGTGACGGCGGAAGAACACCATATCGTTTGCATTTCCGTCGTCCTTGCTTTATTTATTATCAGGCATACCCAGAAATGATTAAAGGAATCATGTTAAGTGATGCTATTATTACGATGAGTAGTATGAATGTAATTGCTGGTGAATTAGATGCATAAAAAGAATATGAAAAAAGTTATAGGTATATTTTTATTGATTGCAGTTGTTTTAACCTCGTGTAACTCCGGAAAGAATGCAGTGGTAATGAAACATCATTACACCAAAGGATTTTACATCGCAGGAAAATCGAAGCATCATAAAACAAAAAAAGCGGATGATTTAGCAACAAACAAAAAAAATGAAACTACTCAATCTCACTATGCCCCTACTCTTCAACCAATTGAAAACAATAAAACAACCGAAACTAACATTGAAAATTCTACAGCAAGTTCAGTTGTTTCAAGTCCAGAAAAAATAGTTGCAGAAAAAAAATCAAGCTCCAAAAAATCTGAAAAGGAATTTAAAACAACTGTTTTAAATAAAACGTATTCAAATATAAAATCGATTGCTTCAACAAGTAAATCAGAAACTAAACATGCATTTTCTAAAAAAGGAAAATCATTAAGTTCTGATCAAATCGTTCAATTGATTTTGGCATTGTTTCCTATTTTATGCTTAATCGCTGTTTATTTAAAAGATGGAGGTAAGATCACAAATAATTTTTGGATAACATTAGTATTGCATCTTACTTTTTACCTTGAATGTATTTTTGCAGTATTGGTAGTTTTAGACATAATTAATTTAGCATAGAAATGGGATCACAAGTACACGGTACACAACACTTTGATAAAGCCAAAAGATCTGAACTTAAATTCAGTGAAGAGGCAATGAAAACTGTTCAAACAATTATCAGCCGTTATCCTACAGGAAAACATAAATCTGCTTTATTGCCTGTACTTCATGTTGCACAAGCAGAATTTGGCGGTTGGTTAAGTCCTGAAGTAATGGACTACGTGGCAGAAATACTGAATATTAAACCGATTGAAGTATTTGAAGTAGCTTCTTTCTATACCATGTACAATTTAAAACCGGTTGGTAAATGTACGCTGGAAGTTTGTCAAACCAGTTCTTGCTGGTTAAATGGCGCCGAAGACATTGTTCGTTACATTGAGAAAAAATTGAATATTAAAGTCGGAGAAACTACAAAAGACGGCATGTTCACGCTTAAAGTTGCCGAGTGCTTAGGTTCTTGCGGAACAGCTCCAATGTTGCAGTGTGGTGCTTCTTTTCATGAGAATTTAACTTTTGAAAAAGTGGACGCCATCATTGAAAAATATAAAACAGAAGGAAGATTGAGAAGTTACACGGATTTGGATTATCAAAATACATTATAATAATTGGAAAAATTAATAGAAATAAAACCCTTAGAAAACTACAAATTGTATTTAAAATATGATGATGGAGTTGAAGGTGCTATTGATTTATCTGAATTGGTTGGAAAAGGTGTTTTTAAAGAATTTGAAAATTATAAGTTTTTTCAGCATGTTTGGATTGGAGAAAATGGGTCGCCAACTTGGGAAAATGAGTTGGATATTGATTCATTAAACTCTTATCTTGAAATTACAGGAAAAACATTTGAAGAATACTCGGCAGAAAGGAATCATAAAAAAGCTTCCTGATGCCAAAAATTAGTTCTTTTTATGGTATTGTAATAATGATGTATTGGAGGGAACATAATCCACCTCATTTCCACGCTAAATATGGAGATGATGAAGTTTTAATAGGGATTAATGATTGTTCAATACTTAACGGATGGTTACCACCACGAGCGATGGCTCTTGTTATAGAATGGGCAGTTATATATAAAGAAGAATTAATTAAAAATTGGGAAAGAGGAACACAAGAATTGAGTTTTAATAAAATAGAACCTTTGAAGTAAAATGGGTAAAAAACTTTTAATACATAACGACAAAGTTCCAAATATTCACACCTTGGAAGTTTATCGTGCACATGGCGGCTATGCTTCAGTGGAAAAAGCACTGAAAAGCATGACTCCAGATCAGGTTACAGATGAAGTAAAAAAATCTGGTTTAAGAGGAAGAGGCGGCGCCGGTTTCCCTACCGGATTAAAATGGAGTTTCCTGGCAAAACCTGAGGGCGTTCCACGTTACTTGGTTTGTAATGCCGATGAATCAGAACCTGGTACTTTTAAAGACCGTTATTTGATGGAAAAAATCCCTCACGCATTAATTGAAGGCATGATAACATCTTCATATGCGTTGGGAGCAAATTTATCTTACATCTACATTCGTGGTGAATATTTTTATGTTGCTCGAATTTTAGAGCAAGCCATTGAAGAAGCGTATGCTGCTGGTTTGTTAGGGAAAAATATTTTAGGCACTAATTTCTCACTTGACCTTCATGTTCAAGTTGGTGGTGGCGCTTACATTTGCGGGGAAGAAACAGCTTTACTTGAATCGCTGGAAGGCAAACGCGGAAACCCACGCATTAAACCACCATTCCCTGCTGTTGCTGGTTTATGGGGTTGTCCAACTGTTGTAAACAATGTAGAAACAATTGCTGCTGTTGCACCAATTGTAAATATGGGTGGAGAAGAGTATGCAAAAATTGGCATTGGAAAATCAACTGGTACTAAATTAATTTCTGCTTCTGGGCATATTAATAAACCTGGTGTTTATGAGATAGAATTAGGAGTTCCTGTAGAAGAATTTATTTTCAGTGATGAGTATTGCGGAGGTATTCGCAATGGTAAAAAAATGAAAGCAGTTGTTGCCGGTGGTTCATCTGTTCCAATTCTTCCAACTGATTTAATTTTAAAAACTGCAAAAGGCGAACCTCGTTTAATGACTTACGAAAGTTTAGCTGATGGTGGTTTCCAAACCGGTACTATGTTAGGTTCGGGTGGATTTATAGTAATGGATGAAGATACAAGTATTGTAAAAAACTTATTCACTTTCTCTCGTTTTTACCACCATGAATCTTGCGGACAATGCTCGCCTTGTCGTGAAGGAACAGGTTGGATGGAGAAAATTTTGAAAAAAATTTTGGATGGCAGAGGCACTGAGGCAGATGTGGATTTGTTATGGGATATTCAAAGTAAAATTGAAGGAAAAACAATTTGTCCTTTGGGTGAAGCTGCTGCATGGCCTGTAGCTGCTGCTTTACGTCATTTTAAACAAGAGTTTATTGATTACGTAAAAAATCCGAAGAACATAAAAGATGTAAAACATTATTTTAGATTGAATAATTTAGTGGAAGCTTAAAATTAAGCGGTAACAAATTGTGACTGGTTCAAAAAGGTTTCTAAGGTCATAAATTGTGACCTTAAAAAAATAAAGAATAAAAATTGAAGTCACAATTTGTGATATCAAAACAAAAACAGTTCATCACAAATTGTGATGACATAAGAGATAAAGAAAAGAATGTTGATTAAAAACATACAAAGTAAAATCTACGAAATCCGTAACGAAAAGGTTATGCTGGATTTTGATTTAGCTGCTTTGTATGAGGTGGAAACAAGAGTGTTAAAGCAGGCGGTTAAAAGAAATATGGATTGTTTTCCTTCCGACTTCATGTTCGTTTTGACAGAAAAGGAGATTGATAGCATGGTATCACAATTTGTGATACCATCAAAAAGTTATTTTGGCGGTGCTGCACCAATGGCTTTTACTGAGCAGGGAGTTGCTATGTTATCTAGCGTTCTAAAAAGTAAAAAAGCAATACAGGTAAACATAAGCATTATGCGTGTTTTTGTAGCCATGAAGCAAATGGTAGTAGGAAATGCATCAATTGCTAAAAAACTGGAAGAGTTGGAAACAAAATATAATAAACAGTTTAAAGATGTTTATGAAGCGCTAAGTTATTTAATGGAAACAAAAAAATTAGACGACAAACAAAAACAACGAACTAAAATAGGTTTCAAAAAGAATTAGTTATACAATGAAAGTAACAATTGACGGAATAGAAATAGATGTACCAAAAGGTACTACCATTCTTCAGGCTGCCCGTATGATTGGTCCGGAGGTGGCTCCACCAACTATGTGTTATTACAGCAAACTTAAAACAAGTGGTGGATATTGCCGTACCTGTATTGTTAAGGTAACAAAAGGTTCTGCACAAAATCCTAACCCAATGCCTAAACCTGTAGCTTCTTGTCGTACAGAAGTGATGGACGGTATGGAAGTGCAAAATGTTACTTCACCCGAAGTTCTTGAAGCACGCAAAGGTGTTGTGGAATTCCTACTGATGAATCACCCTTTGGATTGCCCTGTTTGTGATCAGGCAGGTGAATGTCATCTACAAGATTTAGGTTACGAGCATGGTGCAGCAACTACTCGTTACGAATTTGAAAGAAGAGAATTTGACCCGATTGATATTGGGGACAAAGTAAAACTTCACATGAACAGATGCATCATGTGTTACCGTTGCGTTAAAACATGTGATCAAATTACAGATAATAGAGTACATGGTGTTGTTCACAGAGGCGATGCGGCAGAAATCTCTACTTACATTGAAAATGCTATCGATAACGACTTTTCAGGAAATGTGATTGATGTTTGTCCGGTAGGAGCATTAACCGATAAAACATTCCGTTTCAAACAACGTGTTTGGTTTACCAAACCAATGGATGCGCATAGAGATTGTACAACTCCTAATTGTTCAGGAAAAGTTCGTCTTTGGTTAAAAGGAGAAGATATTTTACGTGTTACTGCAAGAAAAGATAAATGGGGCGAAGTAGAAGAATTTATTTGCAACACTTGTCGTTTTGATAAAAAGAAAAAAACGGATTGGGTAATAGAAGGTCCAACGCAGGTTGAAAGACATTCCGTTATCTCTCAAAATCATTACAATCACCTCAACGAATTAAAGGTGAAAATAATGAAACAGCAAAAAGCATTAGGATTTATGGATATTAATAAAAGACCTTAATTATGTTAGTTATTTGGAGTTACTTTATTTACAAAGCAATTATGTGTGTGGCGGTTTTTGCTGTTTCACTCGGAATCGCTGCTTACTCAACCTGGTGGGAAAGAAAATTTGCAGGTTACCTGCAAGATCGTTACGGACCAAAACGTGCCGGTCCATTAGGATTACTTCAACCATTGGCTGATGGCGGTAAGTTGTTTTTCAAAGAAGAAATTATCCCCAATGTTTCAAATAAATTTTTATTTATCCTTGGTCCTTCATTGGTGATGATTACCGCATTAATGACAGGAGCTGTTATTCCATGGGGAAGAGCATTGAACATTGGTGGCACAAGTTATAACTTACAAATTACCGATCTGAATATCGGATTCCTTTATTTGTTGGGAGTTGTTTCTGTTGGTGTTTACGGAATCATGATTGGTGGCTGGGCATCAAATAATAAATTCGCATTGTTAGGTGCAATTCGTGCATCTTCTCAAATGATCAGTTACGAAGTAGCAATGGGTCTATCTGTTATTGCATTGGTTATTACTTGTGGAGGCACATTAAGTTTAAATGAAATCATTACTTCGCAAGGCGATGGCGGTATGGCAAACATAGTTTGGCAACCTCTTGGTTTCATTATTTTCTTTGTTTGCGCTTTAGCAGAAACCAATAGAGCACCATTTGATTTACCTGAGTGTGAAGCAGAATTAGTTGGTGGTTATCATACCGAATATTCTTCTATGAAATTAGGTTTATTCCTGTTTGCAGAATATATCAATATGTTTATTTCTTCAGCAATCATGGCAGGTGTTTACTTTGGTGGCTATAATTTACCGGAATGGTTTGAGAATTTATACAGAGGTGCAGTAGGTGAAAATATCTTTGCATTAATCGGAATGACTGCCTACTTCATTAAGATATTTATTTTCATTTCCGTATTCATGTGGATCAGATGGACAATACCAAGATTCCGTTACGATCAACTAATGAATTTAGGATGGAAAACATTAATTCCGCTTTCATTATTAAATCTTGCAATAACTGCAATGATTCAGGCATACAAACAAGGAATTTTTTAAAAATACTGTATTATGCAATTAACGAACAGAAAAAAAGTAGTTTCAAATAAAGAACAAACACTCGTAGAGCGCTTGTATCTTCCGGGCTTGATTAAAGGCATGATGATTACAGGTAGTCACTTGTTTAAGAAACCCGCAACAGTTGATTATCCGGATGAAAAAAGACCTATTGCTCCACTTTATCGTGGACAGCACGTTTTGAAGCGTGATGAAAATGGTGCAGAACGTTGCACGGCTTGTGGCATGTGTGCCGTTGCTTGTCCGGCTGAAGCCATAACCATGGAAAGCGCTGAACGTAAGAAAGGCGAAGAAAATTTATACCGCGAAGAGAAATACGCTAAGATTTACGAAATAAATATGCTTCGTTGCATTTACTGTGGATTGTGTGAAGAAGCATGTCCTAAGGAAGCCATTTTCTTAACAGATAGAATTGTGGATGCAGAATACGAAAGAGGAGATTTTGTTTACGGAAAAGATAAATTAGTTGAAAAAACAAATGAGCGTATTGATGTAAGCAAACGCCAAACACCCGAAGTGCTTGAATTCAAAAAAAGACCAGGATTAAAACACAACGAATTGTTTGATGCTAAAAAAATTGATTCGAAAAAACACAAATAAATTTACAATTTAAAGATTTACAATTTTAGAATTAAATGAATTCGGAAATATTAAAAAATAGAGACGGTAAAAAATTTAAAATAAAAAATATTGATGTAGTTCTAAAAGAAGCCGGCGAATTGAATAAAATTTTCTCTGCATCTGCCAGAACAGCAAAATCAAACAATAAAATAAGTAAATCGTAAATACAAAAATTGTAAATAATAAACAGTCAGTTCGAGCGAAGTCGAGAACTGAAAATAAAAAGTAAATAAGTAAATCGTAAATAAAAAATGAATACACTGCTTCTTAACATTCCAGTCACACAATATCTTTTTTACTTCCTTTCGTTTCTGGCATTTTTATGCGCACTGATGGTTGTGATTTCTAAAAATCCAATACATAGTATTTTATACCTTATCATTACGTTTTTTGCTATTGCAGGACATTATCTTTTATTAAATGCACAATTTCTTGCCGTTGTACATATCATTGTGTATGCCGGTGCAATCATGGTGTTGTTTTTATATGTGTTAATGATGATGAATTTAAATGTAGATAACGAACCACATAAAAATACCTTTTTAAAAATTGCAGCAGTTGCTTCAAGCGGCATGTTACTTTTAACATTAGTGGCTTCGCTTAAAGGCGCTGATGCATTGGTTCCCGCAGCAGCATTAGATACTCAGGTTGGTTTAATTAAAAACCTTGGTAAAAATTTGTTTGGAGAATTTTTATTCCCTTTTGAAATTTCATCTGTATTGTTGCTTGCAGCAATGGTAGGGGCAATAATGATCGGGAAAAAAGAAGTGAAGTAATTTAAGATTTTAGATTTCAGATATAAGAATTAAATGAATAAGGAAGAATTAAAATTAAGAACAAAAAGTTTCGCAATAGACTCTATATTGTTTGTTAATTCTTTGACAAAGTCAAAAGCAAATGATGTAATGTCTTATCAACTTATTAAATCTGCTACTTCTGTTGGAGCAAATTATCGCGCTGCTTGCAGAGGTAGATCAACTGCTGAATTTATGTCTAAATTAAATATTGTATTAGAAGAAGCTGATGAAACTTGTTATTGGTATGAACTAATTGAAAAATTAAACAGTGGTAATCAAGAAGAAGAAAGAAAACGACTTTTTAACGAAGCAAATGAGTTGACAGCAATTTTTACAGCAACTTTAAAAACATTAAAAAACAAATCAAAAAATATAAACTCTTAAATAAATCCTAAATCAAAAATCTAAAATCATAATTATAAATCCTAAATCTAAAATCATAAATTAAATGTCCGGAATACTTTTACAGTCAGCAATCATTTCTACCCCAATTGAGTGGTATATTTTGTTGAGTGCGGCTCTTTTTACAATCGGTGCATTAGGAGTAATGTTCCGCCGAAACGCCATTATTATTTTTTCTTGCATTGAACTAATGTTGAATGCAGTTAATCTATTACTCGTTGCATTTTCAAGTTATCATAGCGATGCCTCAGCACAGGTGTTCGTGTTCTTCATTATGGCTGTTGCTGCTGCTGAAGTTGCAGTAGGATTAGCAATTTTAAGTATGATTTACAGAAATGTAAAAAGTATTGACATTGATGTTTTAAGCAGGTTGAAAAATTGACGGTTTTTTGATTTACAATTTAAAAATGTAAATCAGAATTTTTAAAATAAAAAAGATAGATGAATTAAAACAGAATTATAAATTTCAAAATCGTAAATAAGTAAATTGTAAATAGATAATATGATAAAGTTAATAGGTTTAATTCCACTCTTTCCATTAATAGGTTTTTTAATTAACGGATTCTTTGGAAAAAAAATAAGTAAAGGTTTATCCGGAACAATTGCAGCAACTTCAATACTTGCTTCCTTTATTTTGGCTGTTGGTGTTTTTATGCAAGTAAATTCAAGCATTGAAAAAACACATGTTGTAAATTTATTTTCATGGATAAATTCCGATACGCTTTCCATTCCGTTTTCTTTTTTAGTTGACCCACTATCGTCGCTATTTTTATTAATCATTACCGGAATTGGTTTTTTGATTCATGTTTATTCTATCGGATACATGCACCATGATGAAGGTTTTTCCCGTTTTTTCACCTACCTGAATTTGTTCGTTTTCTTTATGTTATTATTGGTATTAGGAAACAATTACTTAATCATGTTTGTAGGTTGGGAAGGTGTAGGTTTATGCTCTTATTTATTGATTGGTTTCTGGTTCAAAAACACAGAATACAATAATGCAGCAAAAAAAGCATTTATCATGAACCGCATTGGCGACCTTGGTTTTTTACTTGGTATCATTTTAATTTTTGTAAGTTACGGTTCAATCTCTTACGGAGAAGTATTTTCAAAAGCAAGCGTAGCAAGTGATTCAACAATAACAGCAATTGCGTTATTATTATTCATTGGTGCCATGGGTAAATCAGCTCAAATTCCACTTTACACTTGGTTGCCAGATGCAATGGCAGGTCCAACTCCTGTTTCTGCTTTAATTCACGCTGCAACAATGGTTACCGCAGGTATTTACATGGTGGTTCGTTCAAATATTTTTTACTCCATTTCCGAAGAAGCAAGTGCTTTTGTTGCAATTGTAGGAGCAGTTACTGCGTTAATGTCTGCCATTATTGGTTGCGCTCAAACCGATATTAAAAAAGTATTGGCTTACTCAACCGTATCTCAATTAGGTTTAATGTTTTTGGCATTGGGAGTTGGTGCATACAGCACAGCGGTTTTTCACGTTACCACACACGCATTTTTCAAGGCATTACTTTTCCTAGGTGCAGGTTCAGTAATTCATGCTATGAGTGGAGAACAAGATATCCGTAAAATGGGTGGATTGAAAAAGGCATTACCAATTACTTATTTGACTATGGGATTGGCTACATTGGCAATCAGTGGTATTCCAGGGTTTTCAGGTTTTTTTAGTAAAGACGAAATTTTGGCTCACGTATATGAAGAAAACAAAGCACTTTGGTTTGTTGCCTCAATTACTTCATTACTGACTGCATTCTATATGTTCAGAATGTTCTTCCTAACTTTCTGGACCAACTTCCGCGGAACGGAAGAACAAAAACACCATTTACACGAATCTCCAAAATCTATGACAATTCCATTAATTGTATTGGCAATCCTTTCAGTGTTTGGTGGTTTACTTGGAATTCCGGAAGCGTTGCATGGCAACAACTGGATTTCAGAATATTTAAGTCCGGTTATTTACCGTAAAAACCCTTCTACGCTTTCTCATTCATCAGAATACATGTTGATGGGAATTGCAACACTTGCTGCTATTGCTGCAATATATACGGCTTACAACGTTTACCAAAAATCAAATGTGCTTCCTGCAAGTTCAGAAAAAACAATGCGCCCGTTTGAGAAATTTGCATACAACAAATTTAAAGTAGATGAATTTTACAATTCAATTATCACCAAACCATTGGATATTTTATCAGCAACTTTAAAATACCTTGACACACAAATACTCGATAAACTTGTAGATGGAATTGGAGTTACCGTAAATGCAGTGAGTTCACTTGTTCGCCAATTGCAAACAGGTAATATCGGCTTCTATATTTTCTCTATGGTTTTAGGTGTTATTGCAATTGTTTTTTGGAACGTTTTAAAATAAGATTAACTACGAATTATGCTTACAGGTTTATTAATAATTATCCCGCTTATCGCTTCGCTAATTGTTTTTTTAATGAAAGGCAAAACAGCAAGAAGCGCTGCACTAATTTTCTCCATTTTAGAATTTGGTTTGTCGCTTGCCGCATTAGGTGTATTTAAAGCTGCGCCAGCAAGTAAACAATTAATACTCGATTGCACTTGGGTAGAAAGTTTAGGAATCAATTTCGCTGTTTCACTAGACGGCATGAGTTTATTATTGGTATTGCTTACCACTTTCCTTGTTCCACTGATTATTCTCTCATCGTTTAACACCGATTACTCACGTCCGAATGTTTTTTATGGATTAATCCTTATGATGCAAATGGCGTTGGTAGGAGTGTTCATGGCAAACGATGGATTCTTGTTTTATGTGTTCTGGGAATTGGCACTTATTCCAATTTATTTTATTTGTTTGCTTTGGGGCGGAGAAAACAGAGCAAAAATTACCTTCAAATTTTTTGTTTATACCTTATTCGGTTCATTGTTTATGTTGATTGCTTTGGTATTTCTTTACCAACACTCAGGTATGCAAACCGGTATTAAATCATGGGCAATTAATGATTTATATGAGGCAGGACGCGGGTTAACTGCAACACAACAAGGATATGTTTTCTGGGCAATATTTTTAGCATTTGCTATTAAGATGCCTGTTTTTCCATTCCACACCTGGCAGCCAAATACATACGTAAATGCGCCAACACAAGGAACAATGTTACTTTCCGGCATCATGCTAAAAATGGGAACTTTTGGAATGATAAAATGGTTATTGCCTGTTGTTCCATTAGGTGTTCAACAATACGGACATGTAGCCATGATACTTTCTATTATCGGAATTATTTATGCTTCATGTATTGCTATTGTTCAAACTGATTTCAAGCGATTAATCGCTTACTCTTCAATTGCACACGTGGGGCTAATTTCAGCAGGTATTTTAGCATGGAATCAACAAGGTGTTCAAGGTGCTTTGATACAAATGGTAAGTCACGGTATTAATGTAGTTGGCTTATTTTTAATTGCTGATATTTTGTTACGTAATGCAGGAACACGCGACTCTTCAAAATTAGGCGGTATCAGAAATATTAATCCTCAATTTGCTGTTTTATTCCTGATTGTATTATTGGGTTCTGTTGCCTTACCATTAACAAACGGATTTGTAGGCGAATTTTTATTGATTACCGGTGTTTATCAATACAGCGCTTGGTTGGCAGCATTTGCAGGGTTAACAGTAATTTTAGGTGCCGTTTACATGTTGCGTAGTTATCAGGCAATCATGTTGGGTGAAGCCAATGAGTTAACTAAAAAATTTGTTGCGCTTTCATCACACGACAAAGCAGTTTTAATTATCATTTCTGCTGCAATCATTGCTTTTGGGGTTTATCCACAACCATTAACTGATTTAGCAGAACCGGCAGTTAAAAATTTATTAAGTAGTATTAAATAAACTATTGATTAAGAATCTAAAATACATTCAATCAACAGCATTAAATAAAGATAGAA